>Ga0210384_10003513_pt1 | contig 18094 bp, 22 predicted proteins | sample IncBWH2MmetaG_FD_160574 | JGI IMG/M metagenome (GOLD analysis project Ga0210384, IMG submission 160574) | Forest soil microbial communities from Barre Woods Harvard Forest LTER site, Petersham, Massachusetts, United States - Inc-BW-H-2-M | ecosystem: Environmental > Terrestrial > Soil >...
CTTCCGATCTCTACGCTTCGTCAAGCGCAGCCGCAGCCTGGGTTTCTCGCTGGAACAGATACGCGACCTATTGTCGTTGTGGCAGGACTCCGGGCGCGCCAGTTCGGATGTCAAGTCCATCGCGCAGGCGCATGTGCTGGACTTGAACCGGCGCATCCAGGAATTATCCGAAATGCGCGATACGCTGCGCCATCTGGCGGCCGCATGTGCGGGAGATCAAAGACCGGATTGTCCTATCCTGCAAGACCTGGCGAGTAAAGACGATGCGTCTTGCCATGCAAAGCCGGGTCGGGATTGAATCGCGGCCTGGATAGAGAAAACGGGGCAAAATATCTTGCCCCGTTTCAGGTTCAAACTACTTTACTGCTGGTGACAGGATAGCCCGCGTCATTGATGGCGTCGGCAATTTCGGCCACATCGGCTTGCGACTCAATCTGCACCTTCTTATTTGCCAGGTCGATATCAACCCTGGCGGCACTGTCTACGCTACGGACAGCCTTGGTGACCATGCTGGCGCAATGCGAACAGCTCATTTCTTCAACTTGTAGTACGACCATGTTTTAACTCCTATCGCATGAATGGAAATCCAGTATAGGTCTTGCCACAGTGGGAAGGTCAAGCCTGTTCTGATTGCAATAGAGTGTAATGCTTTATCGGTTTTATTGCGGGCCTATCCGCTGGGCCAGGCTTTAGCGCAGGCTGAGCAAGGACAAGACCCGGTCGCGGCTGACACCCAGCAGCGCCGCCGTCATGGATGACAAGGACGGATAGCCCGATTGGCCGGCCTTGCCGGCAAAATTTTCCGCCAGGCTGGCCAGCGTTGCCGCATCATAGCCTGGCGCCGCCTGGTCGACGCGGTGGTTGGCCAGTGCCAGCGCGCGGCTGACTGCCTCGCGCGCATGCATCACGCGGTTCAGCGCCTGCACTACTTGCTGCAAAGTCTGGCGCATGGTTTCGACGTCGGATGCCTGCCAGCCTGCCGGCTGGATGGCTGCCGGTTCGGCATCGGCCTTCACGCGGCTTAGTTGGCCGGTCGGGAAACGTATGCCGTCGCCCTTGATCGAAAGCGTGTCGCGCACGGATGCCCATGCAGTTTCGGTCGTGCTGAAAATCAAGGCGCCGGCATCGTCGGTGCCGACGCGGATATTCGCCGGCGCCAGCGCCTGGTCGAAGCGCCGGACGATTTCGTCGGCGGACAAGCCGGGATCGATGGTCACGGACCGCAGGGATTGGCCGGCTCCGCCAACAGAAATGGACAAGGTTTCCCTGGCGCCGGATTGCAGGGTTTTCAGGTTCAAACCGCGGATGCTGAAGCGCTGGGTGGCAGGAGCCGGGCTGCTGTAGGCAAGTTGCGAACTCAGGCTGCCGCCTGACTGGGCCTGGCGCTGATCCCAGGTCGCGCTGAATTGGCGCAATTTGGCATCCAGCTGGTTGTCGCGCGCCTGGTGTCCGGCGAGCCTGGCGCTCAGTTCCGTCTTCAGGCTTTGCAACTGGCTGGCGCTTTGATCCAGGAATTCCAATGCCTGCTGCGCATTCGCCAGTTCCCCGTTCAAGCCCTGGTCCCAGTGGCTCAAACCGCCGCGCAATGTGGATGCGGGTCCCGGCTTGGAGGTGTCGACGGCCCTGGTTTGTCCCTCGCCGGCATCGCCGGCCAGCGCAATACTGAGGTCATCGGCAAGGCTCGCGCTACGGGTTTTGCCGGTAGCCATGCTTGAGGATGAATTGAGAGGGACGATTTGCATGCCGTTCAGATCGACTTAAAGTACGTTAAACAGGGAAAGGCCGCTGACCTTGGCATAGGCTTTCTGAGTCGCCTGCAGTGCCATCGTATAGCCATTCAGATCTATCGCCGCCGCGCTGTAATCAAGCTCACCCAGGTCGAGCAGGGCCGTCTTGTTGGACAGGCTGACATTGCCGTGATTGGAGTCCAGCGTGGACAAGATGTTCTGCGTGCCGCCAAAGGTGGCAATCTTCACGCTGACCGAGCCCATCGCGGTGTCTATGCCGTTCAGGTTGTCCGCCAGAACCAGGCGCACGGCCGGATTGTTGGCGCTGACGCCCGGCACCTGCAGCGCTGCAATGGTGGCATCCATTTGGTTCAGCAGGGTTTCCATGCCCTGCAGATCGGTATTGGCCGCCTGGGTAATGCCATTGCCTACCACTACGTCCTGATGCGCGGTATTGCCGGTAAACGAGTAGCGCGAGCCTATTGCAGCGGCGGGATCATAGGCCAGCGTCGGCTTATCCGTCGCGGTGCCGGAAAACACATAATTGCCCTCGGTGTCCTTGGTATTGGCGGTATAAAACAGGCTGTCCTTCAGCGATTGCAGGGAATTGACCATCGATCCCAGGTCGGCCGTCGCATTGCCGCCGTCCGATGCCCATACCAGCAAGTCGCGCGCCTCTTGCATGTCGTTGTTCATGCCGGTCAGGTAGGCTTCGCCTTTTTGCAGGCGGATTTTAAGCGCGCCTATATTGTCGCGGTACTGGGATATGGTGGCTTCTTCGCGCGTCAGGCGCGACAGGCGGACGCTGGTGATGGGATCGTCGGATGGCAGCAGTATTTTCTGGCCCGAGGACATCTGTATGGTCAGCGACGATGTTTTACCCTGGTTCAACTGCAAGGACCGTAGCATCGTCGATTCGAATTGAGTGCTGGCAATACGCATAATTTTTTCCTTAACCCATCATCGCCAGGGTGGCGTCGAACAGGGAATTGGCGACCGAAATCACCTTCATGTTTGCCTGGTACATCTTCTGGTATTCCACCAGGCTGATGGCTTCCTCATCCGAGTTGACGCCGCTGGTCGATTTCCAGTCGTCCACGGCCTGGTTGCGGACGGTCGTCGCAGTTGTCAGCAGAGACTGATTTTGCTGGCTGTCCACTCCCAGCTTGCCGACGATCTGCGTATCTGCGTCGCCCAAGAGCACATTGCCTATGGAGGAAACGGCGATCGGTTGACTCTTCAGGGCGATGATTTTTTGCAGATTGCCGCTGTTGCCGGGGGTGCCGTCCGCGGAAAAGCCGAGATTGGCGGCAGTGGCCGTGCCGTTCAGTTTCAACATGCCGCTGCTGCTGGTGGGGTCGTAGTCGAACAGCGGGCCGCCCGCAGTGCCGTCCATCGCAAATCCCAATGCCAGCTGCGCATTCATCTTGCTGGCGAGTTGGGCGGCGATGTCGGAGACAGACTGTTGCAGTGGCAGCAGTACATTGTTTTCAAAGTCGTTCAGGCCGCCCAGCTGGCCGCCCAGGCTGACCCCGTCCAGGCTGAATGCCTGGTTGGCAAACGTCAGTTGCAGGCTTTGCGTGCCATTGGCATTGTTCTGCACCTTGAGCGCCGAGGCCGTCCCGCCCAAGACCAGCGGTTGGCCGCTGCGCAGCGACACGTTGCGCGATCCATCGGGCTGGTCGATCACTTCCACGCCCACCAGGCCGGCCAGGCTGTCGATGGCCTGATCGCGCGCATCCATCAGTGCCGAAGTATTGGTGCCAGTGGACTGCGCCGATGCTATTTTCTGGTTCAGTGTGGCGATGTTTTGCGACAGCACATTAATTTGCGGCACGGTGGCCGTGCGCTGCTGTTGTACGGACAGGCGCTGGTTGCTCATTACATTGTTGATGCTGTTGACGCGCTGCGCCATTGAGTTGGCGGTCGTGATGACCTGCTGCCTTAACGGGGTGGACGTAGGATCGACACTGACCGCATTGAGCGCCTTGAAGAAATCGTCCAGGCCGCTGCTGATGCTGGAGGCGTCATCGCCCATCACCTGCTCCAATTGGGTCAGGTAGGGTTGGGCCAGCGTGCGCTGACCGAGGTCGGACGCCGCGCGCCACATTTGCTGGCTCTTGTAGCCATCGCTGAAACGCAATAAAGCCGAAACTTCCACGCCGCTGCCGGCCGAGCGCGGGCCCGCTCCGGGCGGCAACGCGGACAGCAATATGCCCTGGCGGGTATAGCCGGGAGTCTTGACGTTGGCGACGTTCTGGCTGGTGGTATTCAGCGCCACCTGGGCGGCGAGCGCACCGGTCAGTGCATTGTTGATAATACTCATGGTGCGATGGTCTTTCTGTTATATGGCGACAGACGCTGCGGCCCGTGCAGTGCTGGCCGCGCATAAGCGACCGCATAGGCCTTACTGTAAAAAGGCGACCACTTGCCAAGCAAAATTAAGTGTTGCGTTGACAATTTATTTGATAGCTGACGACGCAGCAGCGGCTGCCGTCGATACTCTCGCGTGGCTGGCCGGGGCCACTGGACTTGCCGGCAGCAACTGGCGCAGGATCGCATCGGCTACGCCAAATGCGCGCTGGCCTGCCATCTTGTCCGCCACCAGGGTGTCCGCCATATCCAGCATGTCGCTGTTGACCTGGTCTTTGAAGACGCTATCCTCGGCTGACAACTCGCGGGTGCCGGAGCGCATCTGGTGCAGCATGTGCGCAATGAAGAAACCTTCAAACTTGATCGCCGCTTCGGTTGCCTTGGCTTTATAAGCGGCATCGGCGCCGGCCTCTGCCGCCGGTGCCACCGTCGGCACCGATGCCGACGGGTCCCCCGCGACTGCGGTGACCGGATTTCCAGCGGATGTATTGATGCTATTCATGAGCGAACCTTGAGTGTTAGATGACGACCAATTCGCCTTCGATGGCGCCGGCCTGATCCAGCGCCTGCAGGATGGCCATGATGTCATCCGGGCTGGCGCCTATGCTGTTGATGACGTCGATGATCAACTGCAGCTTGGCGCCGGCAGGCCACTTGAACATGCGCCCATTGCCCTGGTCCACGGCTACCCGCGATTGCGGCGTGACCGTCGTCTGGCCTTTGCCGAACGGCGCCGGCTGGCTGACCGCCGAGCTTTCGGAAATCACCACCTTCAGCGAGCCATGCGAGACTGCCGCCGGCCGTACCGTGACGCCTTCGGCGATCACGACGGTGCCGGTGCGCGAATTGAAGATGACTTTGGGAACATCGGTGCCGACGTCGACAGCGAGCGCTTCCAGCTTGGCAACGAAGGCGACCCTCTGGGTGGGATTGGCGGGGGCGATGACATCGATACTGGTTGCATCGCGGGTGCTGGCGATGTCGCCGAAGCGGCGGTTGATGACGTCGACGATATTGGTCGCGGTCTGGAAATGCGGATGGCGCAAGCTCAGCCTGACAGTAGGGCGGGTGTCAAAGTCGGTTTCAATTTCGCGCTCTATGCTGGCGCCGTTCGGAATTCTGCCGGATGTAGGCGTGTTGACCGTGACGCTGGACCCGCTCTTGCCCTGCGCGCTCAGGCCGCCGACCACTAGGTTGCCCTGGGCCAGCGCATAGACTTCATTGTCGGCGGCACGCAGTTGCGTCAGCAGCAAGGTGCCTCCGCGCAGGCTCTTGGCGTCGCCCAGCGAAGACACGGTAATGTCTATGCTTTGTCCTTTGCGGTAGCCGGGCGGAAATACCGCACTGACCATGACCGTAGCGACGTTCTTGCTCTTGGTATCCACGCCGTCCGGCAATTTAACGCCGAACTGCTTCAGCATATTGGATACCGACTGGCTGGAAAACTTGACCTGGGTACTGTCGCCGCTGCCGTTCAGTCCGACGACGATACCATAGCCGATCAGCGGATTCTCACGCACTCCCTCCACGCTGATCAGGTTGCGCAAGGTTTGCGCGGCGAGCGCTTGCGGCGCCAGGCCCAGTAACGGCGCCAATGGCGCCAAGGCCAGGCTCATTAAAATTACGGCAATTCGGCGTAGCTTCATCATGGTCATCTCAGAAAGGCATCCAGGGGCCGACGAAGAATCGTGTCAGCCAGCCGGGCGAGTTGGCATCGGCCAGCGCGCCGGTGCCGGAATAGGCAATGCGGGCATTGGCGATACGCTGCGAAGAGACGCGGTTGTCGGCGTCGATATCGGCCGAGCGCACATAGCCGCGCAGCCGGACGAATTCTTCGCCCTGGTTCAGGTACAGGCTCTTTTCACCGGTCACGCGCAGCAGGCCGTTCGGCAGCACTTCCTGCACGATGACGGTGATCGCGCCCTGCAGCGTATTTTGCTGGGTGCTGGAGGAGGTGCCGCCAAAATCGCGCTGTATGCCGGCGCCGATGTCGGTCTTCAGGGTCTTCCCGCCGACAATCAGGGGTTTGACCGCCACATTGCCGGATTTGTCGAAGCTGGTATCGGCCTTCTTGCTGGCCTGCGTCGTTTCCTCCAGCATCACGGTGACCACGTCGCCGGTGCGAAAGGCGCGGCTGTCCGAAGTCAGCGACCACGAAGAGTCCTGCACAAACACGCCGCCCGACTGGCCCTTGCGCTGCATCGCCTGGACCGCAGGCGGCGGATCGTCGCTGGGCCCGGGCTTGACCGGCGGCTGCGACGGCGCGGCACAGGCGCTCAGCAGCAGGGCTGTCAAGCTGAGGAGGACGGATTTCATCAGCGTGCTGCTTGCGACAGGTATTGCAGCATATTGTCGGCGGCGCTCAATACCTTGGTATTCATTTCATAGGTGCGCTGCGCCGCGATCATGTCCACCATTTCTTCCACGACCTGCACGTTGGAGCCTTCCAGCGCGCCCTGTTTCAGTTTGCCCAGAGCGCCTTCGCCCGGCTTGCCATCGGTTGGCGTGCCGCTGGCGGCGGTTTCCTGGAACAGGTTTTCTCCCAGCGCCAGCAGGCCGGTCGGGTTGACGAAACTGGTCAGCGTCAGCTGTCCGACTTCGGTGGCGACTGCGCTGCTGCCGAGTGTCGCGGACACCACGCCGTTTTCGCCGATGGTGACCGAGGTTGCATTATTCGGGATGGTGATTTCCGGCACCAGGGTCAAGCCCTGGGCATTGACCAGGCGGCCGCTCGCATCAACCTGCAACTGGCCGGCACGGGTGTAGGCGGGGTCGCCGTTCGGCCGGCGCACCTGCAGGAAACCGTTGCCGGTGATGGCCACGTCGAGCGGCTGGCTGGTGGTTTGCAAGCTGCCGGTGGTGAACACTTTTTGCGTGCCTACCATATGCGTGCCATTGCCCAGCTGTACGCCGGATGGCGACAGGGTATTGTCGGCGCGCTGCGCGCCCGGCTGTTGCTCAACCTGATAAAACAAATCTTCAAACACGACGCGGTCGCGCTTGAAGCCCACCGTGTTGACGTTGGCCAGGTTATTGGCGATGGCTTGCAGTTTGGCATCCTGTGCCTGCACGCCGGTTTTGCTGATCCACATTGCTGGATTCATGAGTTTCTCCTAAATTTCCATATGTACCGCCTGCGCTGCAGGGCGGGCGAATTGACCAAGCTGACGCGCGACTAAGCGCCGATCAGGCGGTTGCCGGTATCCGTCATCGAGTCCGCTGCTTTATACAGTTTCATCTGCACTTCAAAGCTGCGGTTCAGGTTCATCGTAGCGATCATTTCCTCCACCGCAGACACATTGCTGCCTTCCAGATAGCCGCCGCGGACGGTGACGCCTGGATCGGCCGCCAGGGTATCGCCGTTGCGGCTGACGATCAGGCCGGCCTCATTCTTGGTGATGTCGGCGGCGTCGGCCTTGACCAGTTTCAGCTTGTCTACCGGCTGCATCTCTTGCTGGCCGGCGGTCTGCACCGAGATGGTTCCATCCTGGCCTACGGTCAGGTTGGTAAACTCCGGCAGCACTATCGGCCCGCCGTCGCCGAGGACGGGGTAGCCGTTCACGGTCAGGGCGCCACTGGCATCCAGCGTCAGTGCGCCGGCCCGGGTATACGCCTCGCCGTCCGGCCCCTGTACCGCAAGGTAGCCGTCGCCGGCGATGGCCACATCCAGATTGCGCCCGGTTTCCTTGACCGTGCCCTGCCGTGTGACCACGGTATTGGATTGCATCTGCCCCATATGCCGGTCGTCGTAACCGTAGCCCGGCACTGCCTGGCTGGTAGCGAGTTCCAGGTTGGCGCGAAAGCCGCCGGTTTCCAGATTGGCGAGATTATTCGCGTGCACCTGTTGTGCGTTCAAGGCTCTTTCAGCCCCGCTCATTGCGGTGTAGATCAGCGCGTCCATAGTCCTGGCCTATCCCGCTTACAGCGCTTGCATCAGGGATTGCAGCATTGCGCTCTCGGTCGAGATGACCTTGGAGTTGGCCTGATAGTTGCGTTGCGAAGTCATCAAGCCCACCAGTTCAGAGGTAATGTCTACATTCGACTGTTCCAGTGCGCTGGTCGTCAGGCTGCCGGCCATGCCGCTGCCAGGCGTGAAATACAGGGGCGCGCCGGAGCTGTTGGACGTGGTCCAGCTGGTATCGTTGACAGCGGTCAGCGATCCCTCGTCAGGGAAGGTTGCCAGGGCCACGGTGCCGACGGTCTGCTTCTGGCCGTTGGTATATTGTGCGATCAGGGAGCCGTTGCCGGCCAGTTCCACGCCGGTAAAGGTACCGGAGGCGTAGCCGTCTGCGCTATTGGTCGTGGTGGTCGCTTCGCCGGCGAACTGTGTCGTGCCGGTATAGTCCAGGTTGACGGTCAGCGCGGCGGCAGCGCCTGCGGCCGTCAGGGCCAGCGCTACTGGGGCTGCCGGGGCAGTGAGTTGGCCGCTGGTGTTGAATGTCAAGGTCGTGGTTGTGCCCAGCGGCGCTCCGCCGTCCACGGTGTAATGCACATTTATGCCGCCGCCGGCGTTTTTGGCGAAATACTGGGTCACCGTGTGTTGCGCGCCCAGCGAATCGTGCACCACCGACAGCTTGGACATGTTATAGGATAGTGAATCGGTAGGGCTGAATGCCGCATTCGGCGGCACAGTCCAGTCCGCCGACAGGTTGCCGACATAATCCATCTTGGTGCTGGCCTGTGCCGGAATTTGTCCGGTAGGCACCTTCAGGTCACCCATGGGGCCCAAGGTGGTGCTGCCCGGCACCACACCGTAACCTTGCACTTTGCGGCCGGCGCTGTCTACCAGATAGCCGCTCTTGTCCGTGGAAAAGATGCCTACGCGGCTGTACAGCATGGCGCCGGTGGAATCACGGCTGACGAAGAAGCCGCGGCCGTTGATCGCGGCATCCAGCGAACGGCCGGTGTTCAAGACGCCGCCGCTCAGGCCTATGCTTTGCGTCAGCGAGCCGATTTCTGTGCCGGTCGGCTGGGTGCCCGCATACATCGATGAAAAATTGGCGCGTCCGGACTTGAAACCGTAGGTGCCCGAATTGGCGATATTGTTACTGATGGTATTCAGTTGATTATTGATGGCCTGGATGCCTGACAAAGCGATATCGAAACTCATGGTGAATTCCTTTCAGTTGAATAGTGGTTTAGTGGGACGCCAGATTGGATGCATTTGCACCGGAATATCCGTTAAAGCCGGTCACGGCTGCCGGGCTGACCTCGCCTACGTTGGCGACGCTCAGCACCACGCTGCCGCTGCTGGACAGCCTGACGCTGTTCAGCTTGCCGGCTACGTCGATCGCCGGTGTTTCGCCGCTGTCGGTTTGCACCGCCATCGTGTAGTTGCCCGCCGGCAGCCCCAGGGCGACCGGGTTGATGGAGAAGGGCAGCGAGCCGAGCGCCTGGGGGCCGAGAGCGATATCGTGCTTCTGCCCGTCCGTACCGGTCAGCACCAGGGTGGTCTTGGACGAAGCGTTCTTCAGCGTGATGGCGCCGCTGACGGCTTGCGTGCCCAGCGTCACATTGCTGGTGCTCACCGTTACTTCGGAGCCGACCTGTGCGCCTAGTGCCAGCACCTGCATGCTTTGCAGTACGCTGGCGTTGGCGCTGGTCAGGCTGGACAGGTTTTGCAGCGACTCGGTCTGGCTCAGCTGGGCCAGTTGATTCACGAACTGGCTGGGGTCGGTCGGCGACAGCGGATCCTGGTTCTTGATTTGCGCCACCAGCAATTTGGTGAACATGTCGGAAGTTGCGCTGCCATTGGCGACGGGCGACGCCGGTGCGTTGCTGCCAGCATTGGCGCCGTTATTGTTTAAGAGGCCGGTTTGCATAAGATTAAGCTTCCCCTAGTTTGAGGAGGGACTGCTGCATCGTCTTCACGCGACCGAGTACCTCGACATTGGTTTCAAAAGCGCGCGATGCCGACATCATGTCGGTCATCTCGGCCACCTGGTTGACGTTTGGATAGAACACCATTCCCTCTTCGTTGGCCATGGGGTTGCCTGGCTCATAGGCTTTGCGCAAGGGTTCGCTGCTCTGGACGACGTCCAGCACCTGGACCCGGCCGCCGGCTGCCGGATGGTCGCTGGAACCCTGGCTCAGGATGGCGGCAAAAACCGGCTTGCGCGCGCGATAGGTGTCTGTTTCGTTGCCGGCGACAGAGTCGGCATTGGCCAGGTTGCTGGCGATGGTATTAAGCCGCACCGTCTGGGCAGCCATGGCCGAGCCGGCGATTTCAGCGATATTTCTGAATGTCATGATTATTGTCCGGCGATGGCTTTTGCCAGGCCCCTGAGTTGCATGTTGATAAAAGTGAGGCTGGTTTGAAAATCTGACGCATTTTGCGAAAAGGCGGCCTGTTCGACGCCTATCTCCACGGTATTGCCGTCACGGCTAGGGTGGTACGGTACGCGGTACAAAGAAGCAGGCGCGCCGGCATCCAGGCTCAGGCCGCTACTGATGCCGACGCCGTCGCTGTCCCTGAGCTGCCGCAACGTTGCGCCGAAATCCATGTCCTGCGCCTCGTAACCGGGAGTGCTCTCGTTGGCGATGTTCGACGCCAGTATCTTGGTCCGGTCCGCACGCAATTTAAGGGCGTCCGGGTGCACGCCTAACGCATCTTTGAAATTAATACCCATGCTCTACCTTCCGTGTTTGAACTGCCGATGTAAAATGCTCGTCATTTGCGGGGCGGCCGGCTTTGGCCGCCGCTGCCGCTCCAGAATGTTGAATGAAGGTCCTGCCCATGCCGTCCAGCCCAACTACTTCCTGTTTTAATTGCCGATTGCCCCGGTTTACCGCCGCCGGCCTGCTCTCGTTTTTACTCGCTGCCGGCAACAGCATTGCGCACGCCGCAGCAGGTGATAGCCTCGCCGACAAGCTGGCTATGCAAGTGCAGGAAACGGCCACGCAGCAATTGCGGAGGCAAGCCGAAAATGCAGGTTTGCGCGAGCCCTTGTTTGATATCAGCGTCGTCAGGAATGCCAAGCCGGTGCCGGCCTGCCGGCAGGCCGTCCTGATAGAGAGCGTCGATACGCGCACGCCCAGCCGCATGCGTTTTGCAGCGGTATGCCGCGCGGCGGATTCCTGGCGGATTGAATATGTGGTCCGTGCGCACGTTTCCGCCAAAGTTGCGGTTGCGGTTGCAACTGTGCCGGCCGGCAAGCCCTTGGCGGCGACCGACCTGATCGCGGAAAGGCATGACGTAACGGCCATGCCGGATACTGTGGCGGATCCGGAAGCAGCGATAGGCATGGCCAGCCGGCGGGCATTGCGCGCGGGCGATGTGTTGCGCCAGAGTTTGCTGGCGGCGCCGGTCCTGGTGCGGCGCGGCGATGCCGTCAGCATCGTCGTGCGCAAAGCGCAAATCGAGATCAGCATGGCAGGCGAGGCGATGGAGGCCGGCACCCGCGACGCGCTGGTGCGCGTGCGCAATGTCTCTACAGGCAACATCATCCGCGCCCGCGTTGCCGCGCCGGGCATGGTGGAACCGGTTGATCTATCCTTGTCCACTCAATCCCCCGACTGATCAATTTTTGCCGCTGCCGCGGCGGCCTGGGTGGCGGCAGCGCCAGCCTGGACGCTCTTCCTTGCCGTCTGTACCTGGTCCGCCACGCGCGCCAGTTTGCCGGCATAGGCTGGATCGGTGGCGTAGCCGCCGCGCGCCAATCCTTGCGCAAAGGCGTGCGCATCGCTGCCCGCATTCAATGCGGAGCGATAGCGCGGATTGTTCAGCAGTAATTGCGCATAGTCCTTGAAGGCGCTGGCCTGGTCCGGATAGCTGCGGAAAGTTTCCGTCTTTTTGACCGCGCTGCCGTTTTCATATTCCGTGGTCAGCGATGGGGCGACGCTGCCGCGCCAATTGCCGGCGGATTTCAGGGCAAACAAATTATGGGTGTCGCTGCCGTTTGCCTGGCGCAGCGGATGCCGGCCCCAGCCCGATTCCAGCGCAGCGTGTGCGGCAACCAGGTCGGCCGATACGCCCAGCCGAACTCCGGCTTCCTGCGCCCACGGTGCAATGGATGCCAGGAATCCCTGTTGTGCCCCGGCGGTGTCGGCGTCGTCGGTCGCTGCCGCCGGCATGGTCGAACGTAGACGTTCGCGGTATGCCTGTCCTTCGGCGCTTAATGTACTCATTGCGGACATCGCCGGCGAGCCGAAATCGGACGAACCGTGCTGGATAAATTCATTGACGTCGGCACGCACGTCGCCGAACAGCGCGGCGAAGTTGCTGCCGGCCGATGCTGGCGCGGTAGACGAAGCCGCCTTGGTCGGGATAGTGGCGACGGCAGGCTGAAGATTCGATGCCAGGCCGCTCATTGTCATGGAGGGGAAATCAGCCTGGCGCATAGATTTGCTCCTCGCCATGCAATACTTTTTGCATGATATTTTGCTGGTCCATCATCAGGTTGCAGTTGCGGACGTTGCGCTGCTTGCAATCGACGACCAAATCCTCCAGCAATTGCCAGCCCGATTCCAGCGCCTCGCGTGCGTTGCCCGTCAGCATGGGAAATGCGCGGGCCATTGTGCCGCCCGCGCCAAGCAGGTTTTCGACCAGGAATACACGCTGCTGGCGCCTTTGCTCCAAGGCATCCACGGTGCCGGTAATTTGCCCGGCCAGTTCGTTCAAGCGGGCCGCCTGATAGCGCAGGGCGGCGTTAAACTGATCCTCCAGCAGGGCCTGCAGATGGCGGTAGGCTTTAACGTCTTCCGCCACCCCCTTCATCAAGCGGCTCAACAATTGAGGATGGGTAGGGTTGCTCCCGTATGCCGGCTTGCTCATTTCTCTGTCCCGTGGAAGCGCTGTATCAAGCCAGCCAGCCTGGAAGCATTGAACGGAATCTCGCCCTTTGCCAGGGCGTCGCGCAATGCCGCTACCTTGGCGTGGTCGATGTCGGGCATATCGCGCATCGCAGCCAGGGCCGGCTGCAATACCGCGGACTGCAGCGGCGGCATGTCTGCCGATGCCGCTGCGGCCGCGGTATTGCTGCTTGAAATTTCCTCGTTGCTTGTCGTTTCGACAGGGCGGTTTGCCGCCATGGCCTCAATGGCGCCGGTGCCTGTTGAAATTCTCATACGATTGCCTCTTGGTCTGGTTTGCATGTCATGGCGGCACCTGGTCTGTCGGCGGGGACGCGCTTCATCTGCATGATGAAGGCGGCGCCAGCCTTAGTTCCCATTCGTAGTGCGTCCTTTCACGGGAAGAAGTTTGTCGCGCAGCTGTTTCAGCAGGTCGCGGTCCGGTATTACAGTATCGATGTCTTTATTGACTGCCTGCGCATCGCCCGGCATGCCGAACATGGCGGCGATATTCTGGGCCTGGCCGCTGGTCAGCACCAGGATTTCTATGCGGCGATTGATGCCGGCCGCAGCATTTTTTGTGTCCAGCGGCGCACGGTCGGCCATGCCGACGACTTGCAGCACGCTGTGGGCGGGCATGCCGCCGGCCAGCAGCTGCGAACGCGCGGACATGGCGCGATTGCTGGACAGCGTCCAGTTGGAATAGGCGGAATAGCTGGTGTCCGCATATTGCAGCGAGTCGGTATGGCCGACGATCAGCATCTGGTTCTCCATCTGTGCAAACAACGGTCCCATTTTGCGCAATAGTGTTTTGAAGCGATCTGTCGGCACGGCGCTGCCGCGGACAAACATGCCTTGCTTGTCGGTGTCGTGCAACATCACGCGCAAGCCGTAGGGCGTGATCACCGATTGCAGGTTGCTGCTCAGGCCGGCGTCGGCGCTCATGCTGGCCAACGCCCGCGAAAGGGCCGCCAGGTCGCTAGCGGATTCATACTGCACCTTGCTGCTGCGCGCCTTTTCAGTTGGATCGTCGCGGCCGTTGGTAAGCTGCCTGCCGGTGGCCTCGGAATCGCCGGAACGGGACAGCGGGTTGCGCTCTATCATGCTGCCGCGCGGGCCGCCCATGGATTCGGCCATCACGCCCTGTCCCTCATCCAGTTTCCCGCCGTGGGAGTCGCTCATGACCTCTTGTATGCTTTCCTGCTGACGGGCCGCCATCACCCATAACACCAGGAACAAGCACATCAGCGCCAGACAAAAATCAGCGAAGGCGACTTTCCAGGCGCCGCCGTGGCCGTCATCATCATGCTTGCGCGACGCGCGCTTGATGACAGCTTCGCTGTGTTTGTCATGCTTGCTAGGCTGCACGTTTTCTATCTCCTGCACGGCGTTGAGGGATATCCTGTTCGTCGTCGTCGCTACCTTCCAGTACGTTGATCCAGCTTTCCAGCTGCGCAAAGCTAGGCTTGATATTCAACTGCACCAGGCGCCGCCCTGCATCGATCGCCAATAGGGCAGGCTTGCCGGCCACGTGCGTCACCAGCACCACCTTCACGCATTCCATCGTCGATGCTTCCTGGTTGACCAGCTGCTTCATCATGTTGCTGAGGGGATCGAGCACGCCGTAGCAGAAGAAGATGCCGATGAAGGTGCCGACCATGGCGGCGGCCACCCTCTCGGAGATTTCTGCGGCATTCGCGCCTTCGCCGACCGTATTCATCGCCATCACGATGCCCAGCACGGCGGCCAGGATGCCGAAGCCGGGCATGGCTTCGGCAATTTTATGCAGCGACTTGGAGGGCTGCGATAGCTCATCGTGAATGGCCTCCAACTCTTGCTCCAGCACGCCTTCCAGTTCGTGCGAACTGATCTTGCCCATCGCCATCAGGCGGAAGTTGTCGACGATGAAGGCCAGCAGCTTGGGCTCTTCCAGTATCAGCGGGTAACGTTTGAACAAATCGCTTTCGCGCGGCGCTTCCACGTGTGCGTCCAGCGCCTTGAGGCCGCCGGCGGCGGTCTGCAGCAATTCATACATCAACAACAGCAACTGGCGCTGGAACTCCGAACCCTGCTTGCGCTTCATCACAATCTTGCGTAACTGAACCAGCATCTCGGCCAGCACATGGCGCGGGTTGCCCAGCACCAGCGCGCCCAGTCCGGCGCCGGCGATGATGATCAATTCCACCGGTTGCCAGATAGCGCCGACTGTGCCGCCCATGAAGCCGAAACCGCCAAAGACGCACGCCAACACGATTAAGATGCCGATTAGTTGTTGCATGCTGTTTTCCTGTTCTTCATCAATTTTATTTTCCGTATTTCTTCAGGCGCGTTTCAGGAAATCCTGCATTTTCCTGAGAGCGCCTTTGTTCAACTGGCAAACGCGCGCGTCGGTCAGATCGAGTACGGCGGCAATTTCCTTGTAGCTAAGCTCGTACTCGTAATACATCTGCACCACTCTTTGCTCGCGTTCGTCCAGGTTCAGCAACGCCTGTTCCAGGCTGCGCTTGTTCATCAACTGCTCTTCCGGGCCGGGAGCGTCGGCATGCATGCCGCCCATTTCCAGCACGAGCTCGTCAAAGCTGGCGATCGACTCCGCGTTCTCGTCCATCTGATGCTCTCGATAGGCTTCGCTGCTAATGCCCAGCGCCTTGACGATCTCGTTCTCGCTGGGCTCGTGCCCAACCTGCCTGGTCAGTTCGCGTATGCTGTCGCGCAGCTTGTGGCTCTGCTGACGCACTGCGCGCGGGCGCCAGTCTTGCCTGCGCAGTTCATCCAGGATCGCTCCGCGTATGCGCAAGCTGGCGTAGCCGCCAAAATTGCCGTCCGGCGCGCCGTAGCGGCGCAAGGCTTCCAGCAGGCCCATCAGGCCTATCTGTTCCATGTCGTCGCGGTCTATGGCGCCGGCAATCTGCGAGTTCAGCTGGCGCACGATGCGTTTCACCAGCGGCGCGTAGGCCAGCAGATGCCTTTGCTCGTCCGCTGCGCTGTGCTGCAACGGAACGGCGCCGATTTCGGCGTATTCCTCCGCGTAAGCGACGTCACATCCCACGTAAGCTCCTACCAACATATCCATCGGTTCGCCCAGCACTCATTCAAGGATCTATTCGTTGACTCTTTATCGATTCATCCGTTATTCATCAAGGACTCACTCAATGATGAGTTTGCCTATCATGACTTCGGAAAACGGCTTTTCCCTGCGTTCCTTGGCATAATTGTCGGCAAAGGCGCGATTGATCTCCGCTGCGAATTGGTCCACCGTCATGATTTCCGCCTTGTCCATAGGGAACGACGACAAGGCCTTTACTGCAATGCTGCGCAGCAGCGGCAGGTGTTCCTTGACGAGCTTTTCCTTGTCCTCTGCAACCTTGATGACCAAGTCGGTGGACATATAGTGCGTCATCGATTCGCCCGGGCTGCGGCGCAGCATCACCACCACTTTTTCCAGGTTGAGGTACTTGTAAACCCTGGTGTCGACGGCCGGCTTGGCAGCGCCGGCGTTGACTACAGGAGTGCCCGGTTTGGACGGCATGCTCCACCAGACGGCAGCGCCGGCGCCCACACCGGCAAGCAGGCCGACAGCCACGAAAGCCAGTATCAGTTTGATGTTTTTCTTCATTTTTTATCAATCCCTGTCGGTCAGCATGGCAAAGCCCGAGGCCGCCTGTCCGGCGTCGGCCAATGCGCGGCTGGGCAGGTTTTCCTCCTGCTCCTGCGCGGCCGCGTGCCGCTGGCGTCCGTCGGCATCCGCGCTGCCGCTGCCGGCATTGCTGCGCGGGGTGGCCGATACGGTCACCGCGACGTCTGTATATTGACGATGGCTCAGGTCTTGCCTCAGGCTGTCGCCGATGCCATGCAGCTGCCGCAGCACCTCATTGTTGGAGGCGCTCATATTCACTTGCAATGCTCCTCCCTCGTGGCGGATGGAAATTTCTATGCGGCCCAGCATGGGCGGGTCAAGGCGGATCACGGCCTGTTCACTATTTCGTCCCAATTGCATTTGCAGCCGCTCGCCCAATGCTTCCCTCAGAGGCTGTTGCCATTGCGCAGGAGTGCCCGCCAGTTTCAAGGTGTCCGCCGGTGTTGCATTGGCGCTGTTGAAGCCGGCAACGGAGGACGCCCATAAGCTGGTGCTCGCATTGCTGCCTGCCGCGGCAGGGCCCGCGACGCCGGAGCTGCGTTCGCTGCCGTTCGCTCCATTCCCGCCAATGTTGGCGCCAGTGGCGGCAGTGCCGGTGTCGTTTGCATCAGTCAGCCTTGAACCGTTTGCCGCCAGCGATGCTTCCGCCATCGCGCGGATATTGCCTCGTGTCGTCAGCGCTGCCGCATTGCTGTCTGTAAAAGCCGAGCCAGCTGCATCGGCTGTCGCCGGCATGGATAGATTCATGGGTGCGCTGTTGCCGTCCGGCCCGGCGCGGCTGCGGATTTTCGGGTCGCCTGATATTGCTGCTGTATCCATGCCGGTTGGCGTAGCCGCCGATTTGGCGTTGCCGGGCAGGGATTGCGCCGCAACGGCGGCAGTGCTGGCGTTCGCCGGGAAATTCAATAAGACCGGCATCAGCGACAGGGCCATCGCCGGCAATCCAGTGTCCTGCCTGGACTCGTCGGCCGGCTTTTCGTCCGCTGATTTTTCATCGGATGCCGGCAGGTCTGTCGGCGACGATGTCGCCGCATCGGCGGCTGCGTCGGTAGTGGCCATGCCTGCCGCTGCATTCGTAGTGGAGAAAATTTGCGCGAAGCGCGACCAGACGTCGTCAAGCAAGCCGTTCTTCGAAGGGGCCTCGGCAGGTGCTGCGGACGCTGCAATCGGGGCAGCCGGCGCCGGCGCGGAAAGGACTTCCGGGTCCTGCGGGACGGCTTGAGCGGCGGCGTTTGTCAATGTGATCGTCATGTCTTGCTTCCATTTGAGTCGTTTGCGCCGTTCAAGGCATAGGCAATCCAGCCCTCTTTGTTGGCCTGCATGTCGCTGAGGTGCTTGGTCAAACGCGCAGATTCCACGGTGCAGCGTTGATACGCTTCATTATGGATCGCGCGCAAGTTCAGCAGGCTGGCGCGTTCCGCAACTGTCCAGGCCGCACTTGCTGCCAGGCGCGGCAGGCTCGCTGCCAATTCCTTGTCTGCCAGGTCCAGCGCTTGCCAGTCCTTCGCTTCTGCGGCCGCTTTCAGGCGCGCGGCCATGTTTAACAATTGCTGCTGCCTATTCATGC
>Ga0210384_10003514_pt1 | contig 18092 bp, 19 predicted proteins | sample IncBWH2MmetaG_FD_160574 | JGI IMG/M metagenome (GOLD analysis project Ga0210384, IMG submission 160574) | Forest soil microbial communities from Barre Woods Harvard Forest LTER site, Petersham, Massachusetts, United States - Inc-BW-H-2-M | ecosystem: Environmental > Terrestrial > Soil >...
GATGACAGGCGCACTAAAATTGCGAACGAAGTTCGCTCTTCCACCGATTGAAGGCGACATTGTCGATCGCCTGATGTTAAAGGGAAGGTTCGGAGTGGGAGGAGCGGAATTGACCAACCCGAACGTCAGCGCCAAAATCGAAACCCTAAGCCGCAAAGCACAAGGTCAGCCGGGGAATGAGGATGCTGGCAGCAGCGTTTCGGAACTGAAGGGCAACTTCCTGTTAGATCGCGGCGTCATCGCATTCCGAGGATTGACCTTCAGCGTGGTCGGAGCCAGCGTCGAGCTCGACGGAACGTACAATCTGGATCAAGAGGCGCTGGACTTCCACGGTAAATTGCGGATGCAAGCCAAGGTGTCTCAAACCATGACGGGCTTCAAGTCATTCCTCTTGAAGCCATTTGATCCTTTCTTTCGCAAGAACGGCGCAACCGTTCTACCCATCAAGATCACTGGAACACGTGACCATCCCTCGTTCGGGCTGGACTTTCATCACAAACAGGATGCTCTAAAATAGGACGCTCTAAGCAACGTCGTCCAAGTTGCGCTTGGTTGGCTCTTGCGGCTCACCACTGTGCTCGGGGTTTCCTCCGGGCTCGGGAAAATCGGTGTCGGCGGACTTCAGTCGAGGATCCTGGTCGCGGTGCCCGAGCTGGCCCTGCAGCGAGCTATTGCCCGGCTTATCGTGCTCATCGTGTTCCACTGCGCCTTTACCACGGTCTTGGTCTCTGCCATCGAGCATGGATGAATTCCTCCCGGCACTTCAACTCGGCTCGGTCACGATGTCAGCCTATCCCAAAAGTTTTGTTTGCGGAAGAGGTCAACATTGTATATATGTAACATTCAGGAGCTTGCGATGAAGCGCTTTTTTCTTGCCGTCTTCCTGCTATCAACTCTGACCGTTTGGGTTCCGGCTTTTGGGGCTTCGGCGCAAGAGACGAAGCCGTCGAAGCGGGCTGTTCACCACAAGGCCCATCGTGCCGGGCATCATGGCAAGCCACACCACCGGCGGCCGACTGGCGCGTAACTATTGCCCTGTTCCCGGCGGGATCCCTATGTAGCGGGGTGCCCCAAGTCTGGCCGCTTCTGCGAGAGCTGGGAACGAACCTCTCCGTCTGATCGGCAAGTTTGGATTGGGAAGTCCCGTTCCTCCCATGTCTCCCAAAACAGCGAGACATGGGCCACCTAGTGACCCCCCGACCGCAGTAATGCAGACCCGTACCCGGGGTCAACCACCTTCGATTCGTCTCCACCGCTGCGACCTGCCCTAGAATGCCCCCAGGCACTCCTCAATCATGACCGCACCCACCACCCTCTTTCGGCCCTTTACCCGACTGATAAGAATTGCGATTCTGGGCCGGCACTTCGAAGTTCCGGAGAACAACACCTTGCTTCGCTGCTTTCAGTATCTGGCGCCCGAACCGGTTTCCTACGGCCGATTCTGCTGGAATGAGGATTGTCAGTATTGTCGCGTGACGTTCGATCTGGGCCAGGGGAGCACGAGCCGTGCTGCACTGTCCTGCAAGCTGATGGCGCAAGAAGGCATGCGGGTGACTGAAGCGGCATCGGAAATCAGGTATTGCTTGAGGACCCTTGGACTCAGCGAAGCAAATCGATAAGAGACGGGTTCAACAGAGAAAAGTCAGCTACTGCGGCGCCTTGCGTGCCGTCGTTCCGGCGACTGGCACGCCCAGCTTGCGCAAGCGATCGCGCGCCTGAGTGGCTTCGTTGGATCGCGGATATCGCTGAACGACGTGGCGCAGTTCGGCAATACCGTCTTCCTTCTTCCCCAGTTCTATCAAAGCGAACCCCTTCTTTAATTGGGCGGCCGCGGCCTTATTTCCACTGGGAAAATCCTGCATGACCTGGTCATAATTCTTGGCCGCTTCCTGGTAGTTCCCCTGCCGATACTGGATTTCGGCCAGGTAGAAGTACGCATTCCCCGTCAAGTCAGTGTTCGGATAATACTTGATGTAATCGGTGAATTCTTGGGTAGCGAGGTCATTCTTGCCGGCGTTGTAGTCGCGAAGGCCGTTGTTGTAAAGCACGTCTGGCGGTGGGACCTGCGCCTGTTGCTGCTGTTGCGCCTGCTGCGCGGCCAGGCTCTGCTGCGTCGACTGCATGTCTTCCAATTGCTTACTGACTTTGCCCAGGCGAGCTTTCAGTTCGTCCATGGTGTCATTGAGCGACTGGATCTGCCCAGAGAGTTGGTCGACATGGGTGCCGCTATCACTCTGCTGCTTCTGCAGAGTGTTCTGAAGATTGGTGATCGCGGTCACCGCCTTGTTCATGCTGTCGGTGTTCTGGTCCATCAGATTCTTCATGATGCCCATACGTTCGTCGAAGGACTGACGCATTTGCGTCATTTGATTTTTGAGGTCCTCGACCTGGGTTTGCAGTTGAATCATCTCCTTGCTAGCGCCCCAAACCGGCGTGAGGGCGAGCCATAGGGTGGTGATGGCAATCAGGATGGAATAACGCTTGATTCTCATAATTAATCCCCGGGCTTCGAAAAGCGATTCGAAAAAGCTACGACCGGACTTCGGCCTGAGATCGTATGCTGCAGGATAACCCGTTCCGGGCACGGTTGTGTATCCCCGCGGGCGAAGGCACCTATGAGGCGGCCCGAGCGGGGCGGGCCATCGACGGCTCGCCCCGCCTTAGCGACTACTTCTGGTAGACAAAGTGACCACGTCGGTTCTGCTGCCAGCATTGCTCGTTGGACTGGGTGCAGAATGGCTTCTCCTTGCCATAGCTGATGGTTTTGATGTGGTCGCCACCAATGCCGGATTGCACCAGAGCAGTCCTTACAGAATTGGCGCGGCTGTCGCCCAGTGCCAGGTTGTACTCGGTGGATCCTCTCTCATCACAGTGTCCTTCGATCGTGAAGACGATGTTTGAATGCTGCTTGAGGAAACCAGCGTCGCCCTGCAGGGCGGACTGCTGGTCCGAGCGGATATCACTTTTATCGTAATCGAAGAAAATGTCCTTCACGTTTTGCGAGAACAGTTCTTCTTCGGTTGCCGAAGACGTTGGTGGCGGAGCGGCTGCCGCAGTTACGGTAACTCGCGCCGTAGCGTCCTGAGTTCCTCCGGCTCCTTTGGCGGTCAGGTGATAAGTGGTTGAGTCGGCGGGAGTCACTGATTGCGAACCATTCGGGTCCACGGCTCCAATACCGTCAATGCTTACGTCGGTGGCATTGGTGGTTTGCCAGGTCAGAGTGGTGGATTGTCCCTTCTCAATCGTGTTGGGATTCGCCGTGAGCGAAGCCGTGGGTGCGGTGGGAGCCGGTGGCGCAGGCGGCGGTGGTGGCGCCACTTTCTTCTTGCAGGCGCCCAGCATCATGATTGCCCCTAATACGAACACCAGTGTGATCCATTGCAATTTTCGCTGCTTCACTTTCTTCCCTCCCCTTCGAAATCGTACGTGGCCCGCGAACAAAATTATTTCCAGCTCCAGTTGGGTTGCGTGTTACTGCCTGCGAAACTTAGCTGTTTTTGATTGGTGCCATCGGCCAGCATGGTCCAAATCTGTTCGCTTCCGGAGCGGCTAGACTGAAAAATGATGTGGCGGCCGTCGGGCGACCAATACGGGAAATCATTGCGTCCACCATCATGAGTCAATTGCACCCATTGCTTGCTGGCAATATCCATGATGTAGATATCTTGCGCTCCCGGCGCTCCCGGCCCATAGTGCCGAATCCACGAAAATACCAGAAACTGCCCATTCGGGGACCATGCCGGTGAGACTGCGTAGCCCTCCTCCGTAAGCCGCTGGGGGTTTGTGCCGTCTGCTTCCATGGTGTAAATCTGCGGCAGGCCGCTGCGGCCACTTACCCACGCCATCTGCGCTCCGGTCTTGCGGTTCCACGCCGGAGAAACGTCGGGGCCTTTGAAAGAGGTGAGCCGCTTCAAATTGGCCCCGGATTGATCGGCTACGTAAATTTCCGGATCGCCGCTGCGAGAGGAAGAGAATGCCAGTTTGGTGCCATCCGGGGACCAGGCCGGGGAAAGATTAGTCCCGCCAAACCTGGGGAACGTTACCAACCGGCCCACATCCACCGAGTACATCAGGATGTCCCATCCGGTTCGGGTAAGGGAGCTAAATGCGATCCGCGAACCATCGGGCGAAACTCGCGGTGACAACGAAATGGAACCCACATGGGTAAGCGCGTGCTGGTTCGCGCCATCGTAATCCATGGCCCAGATTTCCTTGCGGCCACTCCGGCTGCTCACGAAATAAATCTTGCTCTCCGCTATGCCCTGAATGCCGCCACCCAGACGAAAAATAATCTCGTCGGCAAATTTATGGGCGATGGTGCGGGCAGCATCGGTGGTAGCGGCATCCTGGTATTGCTTGCCCAGCACCTGCGGCGACGTGACATTCTTCGCGTCATAGAGCCAGCCCTGCACGGTCAGGGTGTTGCCGGAGGCTCCGAGATTACCGAACCCCAGCATGGCCGCATTCGGAGGTGGAGCGCTCCACGCTTCAAATTTCACATCGGGCGGACTGCCAACCGGTCCTAGGGGATAAAAGCTCTTCGACACCATATCGAAGATGCCAGCGTTGTCGAGATCATTCCACAGCGTGTCGTTGAAGACTTTAAGCAGATCTGTATTCTTCGCATCCTGGGTCGAGGCTTTGAAATCGGGAACTGCCAGGCGGACTTTTTCTACACCCAAGCCCGTGCCGGTGCGGATCCAATCCTGAGAAAAGGCCGGTGGCGAGAAAAGAACTATTGGCAACAACCATTTAAACAATCGATGCATGAATGGGAACATGTTCTTCACTTAACTATCTTTTGTAATCGAACCAGAACTCAACTGAAACCTTATTCCCGGAATAATCGGACGGCAGGGGACCAAAAGTATCAATGCGTTGGATGGCTCGTGTAGCCGACTGATCCAGCGAAGGTATGCCGCTCGACTGTTCAACTTGCACGTTAGAGGGCCGCCCATCGCGCAGCACATCAAAGGTCAGATAGACCCGCGGCGCTTCTGTGATCCGACGATCTACGTCATAAGTCAACCAGCTCTGTTGTACTTTCTGTTGAACCACGCGCACATACCAGCCGTAGCGCGTGCCAAAGTCGCCGCCACCGCCGGTAAAACCGAAGCCACCTTTTGCTTCACCGGCACTGAATGTTCCGTAGGGCCCGCTCACCGGGCCGCCTTGTCCGAAGGGAACTATATTGTTGGCTTCAACCGGCTCGGGCTGCGGTTTCTGGCGCTTGGTACTAGTTTCCTTCGGCGCCTTTTTCGGTTTTACGTCCTTATCGGGGATTGGGATAGCTTCCGGTTCCTTCTCCTTCTCCTCGACCTTAGGCAAGGATTGGGTAAGCCCCTTGGACTCGTTTGCCAGAACGTTCTCGGTCTGCACCGCAGGGGCGGGAAGCGGGATCGTATTTACCAGCGTCACTCCGATAGCGTCTCCACCGCCTCCAGCACCCCAGCCGGCGCCGTGACTCGAAGGGCCGACCACGGCATAGAGCAAGATCAACCCTGCGACCACCACATGCAGCCCCAACGACCAAGCCAGGTTATGGCCCCAACGTTCGTGTTCAAAGAAAATTTCAGCGGTTGCCATGCGTCTCGAGAGGTTGGGTCACGATGCTCACGTTGCTGATGCCTGACTGTTTGACCGCATCCATCACAGTGGCAAAAGCGCCGAAAGGAACGTTCTCATCGGCGCGGACAAAGATCGACTGATGCCTTGGATCACGTATTTTTTGCCGCAGCTTGTCCCCGATCTCATTGATGTTGATGGCGTCGTTACCGAGGAAGACACGCTGCTGCTTGTCAATGCTGATCACCAGGCGCTCTTCTGTGATCTCTTTCACGGTACGCGTTTTGGGCACGTTGACTTCAATTCCGGATTGCAGCACCGGTGCCGTCACCATGAAGATAATCAACAATACTAAAACCACATCGACCAGGGGGGTGATGTTGATATCGGAAAGAGAGGTTTGGGTGCGTCCATTGGAAGCCGTAAAGGCCATTACCGTCGCACCTCTTCCGCGGCCCGGGAAACAGGCTGGGGCTGGTTGCGCTCGACTGCGTTTAGCATCTCCAGCGCAAAGTCATCGCCCCGGGCGGCGAACTCGCGGATCGATCCACCGATGAGGTTATAGGCGATCACTGCGGGAATGGCGGCAGCAAGTCCGGCCGCAGTGGTGATCAGCGCCTCGGATATGCCCGGCGCCACGGCCCGCAGAGTCGCCGCACCCGCAGTTCCGAGACCGTGGAATGCGTCAATGATGCCCCACACGGTGCCGAACAACCCAATGAATGGGGTTACGGCGCCGGTGATAGCCAGCCAAGGCAGATTGCGTTCAAAACGTGTCAACTCTTCGGAAGTGGCAATCTGCATGGCACGCTGGATAGCGGTAGGATTCCTGACCACGCCGGTCGAAACCCCACCCTGGCGGCGGAATTCCTCGAAACCGCCCTCAAATACTCCAACCAGAGGACTGGGCCGAAATTGCTCGGCTACTGCGGCGACGTCCTGCAGTCGCTGCGCCTTGCGAAAGGCTCGAACGAAACGGCCACTCTGCACCCGCGCTCGCCGCAACACGCTCCACTTGGAGAGAATGATGGCCCAAGAAATCAGGCTGAACAAGAGGAGAAGAAGCAGAACAATCTTGGCGACTGGGCCGGTTTCACCCAACAAGTCAAGAATCTCGCCGCCGACCACCACAGAGGGGAGTAAATACAGATGCATTGTTTTTAGGAAAACCCCGGATTGATTATAGATCAAGGATGCGGGCGAGTTTCACACACGAATCGTATCCATTAACAGGCGAGTTTGGAGGTCTTTAATCGTTAGAGCTAATAGTTGTGATCTGATTTTCGTGCTATGCTGCGCTCAACTTCTTCAGCCGAATTCTGTTGCCAGGACGCGCGGTGCTCGTCGAACTGCGGCTCGAAAACTACGCGGTCATAGATAACCTGGTGGTGGAGTTCGCGCCCGGACTCAATCTACTGACTGGGGAAACCGGCGCCGGAAAATCCATCCTCATCGACGCTCTGGCTCTTCTTCTGGGCGAAAAGGCTTCCACGGACGTAATTCGCGCCGGTGCGGAGCGAGCGGTGATCTCCGCCGTTTTTGAAGCGGGAACTGACGTAGCCGAGAAGACCGTCGCCCAGATTCTCCGGAACAATGGAATCGACTTGGAAGACGACGCCGTCATTTTGCGGCGCGAAATTGCACCCGGGGGTAGGGGTCGCGTTTTCGTAAACAATCAGCCTGCGACTGTGGCAGTGTTGCGTCAGCTTGCGCCGCATTTGGCGACCATCCATGCCCAGAACGAGTCGTTGCTTTCCTTCGACGCCGCTGCGCGTCTCAATTTGCTCGATGCTTTTGCAGGAACTCAGGCAGGGGCCACTGCCGATGCGTTTCTTCAGTGGAAGAGTATCGCGAATCGGATTGAAGAGTTGCAGCGCGACGAGCAGGATCGTCTACGCTTGCTGGATCTCTGGACTTTCCAGAAACGCGAAATAGACGAAGCGAAACTGCAGCCAGGCGAAGATGAGCGCCTGGAAACCCAAAAGCGGGTCCTGGCGAACGCTGAGAAAATTTACAGTTCCGCAATGAGCGCCTTCGACTTGCTCTACGAAGGCAACGCTTCAACCTCGGCCTCGCTGCGAGCTGCGCAGAAGCACATAGAAGAACTGTCCCGTTATGAGCCGAAGTTCCAGGAAGCAATGGAGGCGCTGGAGACCGCTCGTATCAGCGTGGAGGACGTGGGCGCGAGCTTGCGCGACTATGCTGGTGCCATCGAGGCTTCGCCAGAGCACTTGGCCGAGGTGGAAGACCGCCTGGCAGTCCTCGACCGGCTTAAGCGCAAGTACGGTCCAGCGTTGGCGGATGTGATCGCGTTCGGTGCGGAAGTCAGCCGCAAACTTTCGGAGATGGAGAACAAAGATGAAATTCTCCGCGGGCTTCGTGCCGAGTTGGCAGAAGCAGCGGAGGAATATCTCCGCGCTGCCAGGGCAATTTCGAAGAAGCGTTGTGAAGCGGCCCGGAGATTGGAGAAACTGGTCGAGGCCGAGATCAATGATCTGGCGATGAAATCTAATTTTCGGATTGAGGTCAGCGGCACAGACGAAGAAGGGAACTGGACAGCTTCAGGCTTCGATCAGGTGGTGTACATGATCTCCACCAATCCTGGTGAGCCGCTGCGGCAACTGGAGCACATCGCATCGGGCGGAGAGCTGTCACGGGTCATGCTCGCACTGAAGACCAGCGTGGAAGCCGGAAAGGCTACCCCTTCGGGCCGCGCCATCGGTGCAAAATCGGCGCGGGCTTTGGCGCAGCGCACACTGGTGTTCGACGAAATTGATACTGGCATCGGTGGCCGGGCAGCGGAGATGGTGGGGAAAAAACTAAAGAGCTTGTCCGCCGCCAACCAGGTGCTTTGCATCACTCACCTTCCGCAGATCGCAACTTTCGCAGACCACCACTATCTGATCGAAAAGAAAAACACCGGCGGCCGCACCCGGACGACGGTTCGTCCGATCACCGGAGAAGAACGCACCGAGGAAGTCGCCCGCATGCTAAGCGGTGCCAAGCTGACTGACACCTCCCGCAAACATGCCGAGCAAATGTTAAAGGCGAACGCCTGAACTCTCCGGCTGAAACGTGGGCAGTGTCAAAAGCCCGCTCCACGAAAAGATGGAGAAGTGTTCCACCCGTGAAACATTTCCCCATTCCTAGCTGCTCGGCTTGCTTTCCGTGATCCCCGGTCAACGGAGCATCATTTCAGGATGAAGGCCATCCCGTGGGGACTTACCATCCCGGTGACTATCGGAGTAATTACACCAGTGTCGAGATTGAGTCTTGCTACTGAATTGGGGGTTGCGGTGTAAGCGGCTCCGGAAGCGAAGATAGGCTCACTGATCGAGTACACGGTCTCACCATCGCGATCCGACACAAGAATTACTCCCTTCGATGAAGTTACGAAAACGGTGTCGTCGACCTGTGCCTTTGCTCCTCCTACGGTCAATGCGAGGTGAAATACGCTTTGATCCGTAAATCCCGGATGACGCACGATGATCAGCTCCGCGTCCGACTGGCTGTCGAGCACCAAGTCTCCCACCGGATCAAAAATCATCGAGTCTGGGTCCAGCAGATTGAGCGTGACAGATCTGCCGCTTCTGACGTCGGTCGCGTTCGCATTCGCCAGCAAGACCGGGCTCACGTTGACGGTCGTCCCACTGATTTCAGCCTTCACGATAGCCGGACCGGTGTTGGGATTGTTGGAGGGATTGGATGCGCTGATGAACACGTCGCCATTGCGGAAAGACATATCGTCATAGCCGCCGCCGTGAGGTGTAGGACCAAATGTGTACGGGGTGCTTTGTGTCCCAGTCCCGGGGTCGATGATGACCAAGTTGGGATTCGCGTCCTCATTTTGCAAGGCCCAGAGCTGCTTGCTTTGAGGATTGACCCGCAGTCCGTCGTTGTGTCCGAGCACGGAGTACGTCTTTATCACATTGGCCGTTCATTGCGTATTCGACGATAGTGCTACTTTTTCCGTCGGAGCCAGTCGTCGATACATTATTCCCATAGCCGACGAAGACATGGCCACCCAACACCGCGATTGAATCCGGCTGTGTGTACACACCGGTTACGCTGGTAGCGAACACGGAAACGCTGTAAGGAACGGTCGCCGTGACCTGTCCGGCCGCAGTCAGAGCCCAGAGTAGGATGCTTAGTGTTGCAACGCGCCAAACCGAGTTCGTGAGTCTCATGACAGTTCTCCTCCCAAATTCTGATCTCTACGGCAAACAGGATAGGCGTGGCTTTAGCGCGGAGGGTTACGGCCACGTTAAAACTGAGTGAAAATCGGCGACTCCTGAGGAGCAAGTACAGAGGCTCTGATGGGGGCGCTCACGCAGGTCCTGGCGGCAGGTTGAAAATTCTTAGCTCGCCGGAAGGTTTTGGGCAGGAATTTCCAAGTATCGGGCGTCAGTCCGCGCCCCCTGGCGATCAAGACTCCCGTTCACCATCCAAATATCCCCAATCGCTGCTAATCCCCGGTGTTTCTGTGGCTTACGTTGACCCCGTATGTACTTTTTCGATACTCTAGTTGCCAAGCCCCTATAGGGGGCGTGTACCCTAGAAAGTAGAAAAAAGTAGAAATATGCTAGGAATAGACATCTCCGCCCGGGATGAGAAAACCCTACTGTTGTTGAAGCCCCGGGGCTTCTGTGCAGGAGTGGTGAGGGCCATTGACATCGTCCGCATTGCCCTGGAAGCCTTCGGGCCGCCAATCTATGTGCGCAAAGAAATTGTCCACAACCGTTTTGTGGTTGAGGAGTTGCAAGGCAAAGGCGCCATCTTTGTCGACAGCGTGGAAGAGGTTCCAAACGGCGAACGAGTGATCTACAGCGCCCATGGGGTTTCACCCGAAGTGCGGGAAGCCAGCGAACAACGAGGATTGCGCGTAATTGACGCAACCTGTCCTTTGGTGACTAAGGTCCATGTGGAGGCGGTCAAGTTCGCCAAGGAAGGCTATTCGCTGATCCTGATCGGTCACCGCGACCATGACGAAGTTATCGGAACGCTGGGCGAAGCTCCTGTCGTCACCCAGGTGGTAGGTTCCCCCGAGCAAGTTGAGTCTCTGACCGTCGCTAATCCGGACCGGGTTGCCTACTTGACCCAGACGACCTTGAGCCTGGATGAAACCAAAGACATCATTGCAGCCTTGCGACAACGGTTCCCTAACATCAAGGGACCGGCGGCGCAGGATATCTGTTATGCCACCGAAAATCGGCAGGTTGCGGTGAAGCAGGTGGCCTCGGACGCGGATCTGTTGCTGGTGGTCGGATCGGACAACAGCTCAAATTCCAATCGCCTGGTGGAAGTCGCACGCAACCTGGGGACCGGTTCGCATCTAATTGATAGCTTTCGCAATATCCGGCCGGAATGGCTCGAGGGCGTGAGGACCATAGCCTTGACGGCTGGCGCTTCCGCTCCCGAATGCCTGGTGGAAGAAGTTGTTGAGTTTCTAGGCACCAGGGGTTTCAACAACGTGAAGGAAGTGGAAGTAATGCCTGAGAACGTGCGGTTCGGTCTGCCTCCAGAGATTGTGGAAGCCATTGCCAGCGCGCCCACCGGGGCAGTCGCGGAGTAGATAAGGCCATATGGAAGAGACCTCCCCCTCCCAGTCGGCATCTGCCTTGCCACCGATGCGCTTCGGAAAAATCGATGACCTGGCCAGCCGGGTTGCCGCTGCCATTGATGGGGCGCGCAACTGCCTTTTCTCCGAACAACACGAAGAGGGTTACTGGTGCGGTGAGCTGGAAGCCGATACTTCACTGGAATCCGACTACATCGTGCTGCACACGCTGCTAGGCACGGGCAATCCCGAGCGCTTTCAAAAGGCGGCACGCTACATCCTTCAGCATCAGAATGAAGACGGTGGTTGGAGCATTTATGAGGGTGGGCCATCGAATGTCAGTATCTCGGTCAAGGCTTACTTCGGACTGAAGTTGGCTGGGTATGCGGCTGATCATCCGGCTCTGCAGCGTGCCCGCAAGAGGATTTTGGAACTGGGCGGCGTTACCGAAGTTAACACCTTCACCAAGATCTATCTCTGCTTCTTCGGCCAGTACGATTATGATGCGGTCCCCGCTATTCCGCCGGAGATCGTGTTATTTCCCAATTGGTTCTGGTTCAATATCTACGAGATTTCTTCGTGGTCGCGGGCCATTCTGGTCCCCCTCTCGATCGCCTACGCCAAAAAGCCGTTTAAGAAGATTCCCGAGGAGATGGGAGTGGAGGAATTGTTCGTCGGTGGACGCGACAAGTCCCGCATGCGTCTGCGCTGGTCGAAGAGGCTGGTCTCGTGGCGCAACTTCTTCCTCTCCCTGGACCGGCTGACTCACTGGTTTGAGGCTGTGCACATCCGTCCGCTGCGCTCCATCGCGCTAAAAAAAGCGGAGAAATGGATGCTGGAACGCTTTGAGATGAGCGATGGATTGGGCGCGATTTATCCGTCGATGATGAACGCCATCATCGCGCTGCGGTGCCTGGGGTATTCCGTCGACGACCCGCAATTCATTCGCGCCATGGATGAGTTTGAAAAGCTGGGAATTGAGGAGAAAGACACCTTTCGCATGCAACCCTGCAAATCCCCGGTGTGGGACGCTGCCTACGCCCTCTTTGCTCTGGGGCACAGTGGCGTTCCCGCGAACGATGCCCGCCTAGTCAAATGCGCCGACTGGATTCTACAGAAGCAGGTCCGGAATGTGGGCGATTGGAAGGTGAAAAATCCCAAGGGACAACCCGGCGGATGGTATTTCGAATTCAACAACGAGTTTTATCCTGATGTGGACGACAGCGCAATGGTTTGTCTGGCACTGAGCCAGGTAGAGCATCCCAACGGACGCTATCAACGCGAGTCGGTGCAGCGAGCGATCGACTGGATTTTCTCCATGCAATGCCGCAACGGGGGGTGGGCGTCATTCGACAAAAACAACGACCGCATGGTCTTCCAGCACATTCCTTTCGCGGACCACAACGCCATGCTCGATCCCGCGACGGTAGACATCACCGGACGGATTCTGGAGATGCTGGCGACTTATGGTTACGACAAGAATCATCCTGCGGTGAAGAAGGCGATAAAGTTCATCCGCGATGAGCAGGAACCGGATGGCTCCTGGTTCGGACGCTGGGGCGTGAATTATATCTACGGCACCATGCTGGTGCTGCGCGGCCTGGAGGCGATGGACGTGGATCATCACGAGCCGTACGTGCAGCAGGCGGCGGAGTGGCTACGCATGATGCAGAACCCCGACGGCGGCTGGGGAGAGACCTGCGGGTCCTACGATGATCCCAATACCAGGGGCGTAGGTCCGAGCACTCCATCGCAGACCGCGTGGGCGGTGATGGGCTTGCTGGCTGCGAATGATACGCGCAGTGATTGCGTGGTCCGGGGCATCGCTTACCTGCTACGTTCGCAGAAGAAAGACGGGTCGTGGGACGAGCCCTACTTCACCGGCACCGGTTTCCCGCGCGTCTTCTACCTGAAATATCACATGTACCGCCAATATTTCCCGCTAATCGCGCTGACTACCTACAAGAAAGTACTGGCGGAGAAAACCAGCGATTAGCTTTGCATGCTAGCTTTTGTTACCGGCGCGACGGGATTCGTGGGCAGCCACGTTGCGCGCGTGCTTGCCGAGCAGGGCGCTGACTTGCGGCTGCTGGTCCGCTCAGGCAGCGATCCGAAAAACATTGAGGGCCTGAAAGCGGATCGAGTTGTCGGGGACTTGTGTGATCCTGCATCGCTAGAAAAGGGTATGGCGGGCTGCGATGTTGTCTTTCACGTTGCGGCCGACTATCGGCTCTGGGTGCGGGATCCCGAGCGGATGTACCGCGCCAACGTCGAAGGTACCCGGGCCATCCTTAAAGCTGCGCTCCAGAATGGCGTGCGACGTGTGGTTTATACCTCCAGCGTGGCGACCATGGGCTTCACATCGAATGGTCATGCCGTGGATGAAAATTCGCCTGTGTCACTGAACAACATGATCGGCCCTTACAAGCGGTCGAAATTCCTGGCCGAAGAGGTGGCAATAGAAGCCGGGCACAGCGGGATGGATGTCGTAGTGGTCAATCCCAGTACGCCGGTCGGCGAGCGGGACATAAAACCGACGCCAACGGGGCGGATTATCCTTGATTTCCTGAAGGAGAAGTTTCCTGCCTACGTGGACACCGGTCTGAACCTGGTGGACGTGAGCGAGTGCGCTCACGGTCATGTCGCAGCACTTGAAAAGGGAAGAAGTGGCGAGCGCTACATTCTAGGCGGAGAGAACCTGACGCTGAAGCAGATTCTGGATAAGCTGGCTGCGATCACCGGGCTGCCATCACCCAAAGTCAGGGTTCCTTACGTGGTTGCCCTAGCGACAGGCGTGGTGGATGAGATATTGACGGGGCGCATTCTAAAGCGAGAACCGCGCGCGACCATCGACGCCGTGCGCATGGGTAGGAAAAAGATGTTCGTCTCTTCGAGCAAAGCCGCCCGCGAATTGGGATGGAAGATTGTTCCGGTGGACAATGCCCTGCGATGTGCGGTCGAGTGGTTCAGAGCGAATGGGTATGCGTGATTGATGCGGACTCGAGACGGAGATACAGCGCTGGCAGTTTCAGACAGAGTCGCGATCGTTGCTGCTTTAGAGCGGGAAGTGCGCCCGCTGATCAAGAACTGGCATTCAAGCCGGCGGCAGTATGAAGGCCGCGCCTTCAAATTCTTCGAGAGTGAGTGGGCTGTCCTGGTTTGCGGTGGGATTGGTGCGGAGGCGGCACGCCGGGCGTCCGAAGCGGTAATCGCTATCTACCATCCCTCGCTGATAATCTCTGCCGGCTTGGCCGGCGCGCTGGATCCCACTTTGTTGGTTGGCAGTGTTCTGACGCCGCGCTGGGTCATCGATGCCGGCGACGGCAGCCGCACTGACACAGGAGCGGGAGCTGGCACGCTGGTCAGCATTGACTCCGTCGCCGGCCCAGAACAAAAAGCAAAATTAGCCAAGGCCTACGGCGCGCAGGCGGTAGACATGGAAGCCGCCGCCGTCGCGCGCGGCGCGCAGGTGCGCGGAGTGCGATTTACCGCGATTAAAGCTATTTCAGATGAAAGCAATTTCGTCATGCCGCCGATGAAACGGTTTGTAAATGGAAACGGAGAGTTCAATACCAGCAGGTTTGTGGTTTTCGCGCTGGTGCGTCCATGGCTATGGCCGAAGATGGCCCACTTGGCAAGGAACGCTTCTCGGGCCGCAAGGGCACTGTGCGAGTCGCTCGAGCAATGCAGTCGCGCCGTAGGCAATGGCGAAGCCTTAGCTTTGAAGCCGCTGGTTAGTCAAGGGCAGCAATGAGAGGACCAAAAATTTGGATCGTCTTGGCCGCGACTACCCTGGCAGGTCAGACTGCTGCCCAGACCGTGCCGGCATCCCAGTACGTCGAAAGTTTTCGAAAGGGTTCGGTTCGCGTGGGCGAGCGCAGCATCGTGGCAAATTTGACCACAGAGAGGCCAAGTCTTGAATTGAAGATCAAGGATTCCGAGGATACCGATCGCTACCAGTTTTCATTGGTTCCCCAAAGGGTGGGCGAGGGAGACGACCGGATTATCGCATGGCGGGTGTTGCTGATTGACTTGCAGCGAAAATACCTGGGGAATCTGCTGGTGGCGACCAAGCCACCGGCATTGCTTTCCGACCGTCCACAGGATCGGGCTTGGTGGCTGGATCCGAACCCGTACGCAGTGGTTCCGCTGCGCTCTGAACGCGTGTTCAAGGTGGAAGACTTTTACTGCGTGGTCAGGGTTACAGACCATCATTTAACCGTGCCGGAGCGGCTGTTACTAGATTCCATGAACGTGGAAGTGCAGTTTACGGAAAGCAATCCCTTGAACAGTTCAAGTTGTGCGAACCGAGTTCAATGATGGCGATTGCGGGACAACTCAACGCCGAAGAAAAAAGGCTGGCCATTCCTGCCACCATGCGGGCGGCGGTTTACCGTGGCGTAAATGAGGTTCGCCTGGAGACCGTATCTGTACCCCGCATCGCCTCCGGCGAGTTGCTAGTCCGGGTCCACACTTGCGGCATTTGCGGTACCGATTTAAAGAAGATTGCCACGGGATCTCACTCGCCGCCGCGAATCTTTGGTCACGAGACCTCGGGCGTCGTTGCCGCCGTGGGGGATGCCGCACACGACTTTAAGCCTGGCGACCGGGTTGTCGTCTTCCATCACATTCCGTGTGGCGAATGCTATTACTGCCGCCACAAAACTTTCGCTCAATGTGAAACCTACAAGAAGGTGGGCTGCACGGCTGGTTTCGAGCCCTCGGGTGGTGGCTTTGCGGAGTATGTCCGCGTCATGGACTGGATCGTCAGGGGCGGGACAATACGTATTCCCCACGGGGTCTCATTCGAGCAGGCTTGCTTTGTTGAGCCGGTTAACACCTGCATGAAAGGGATCGAACGGCTACAGTTGCAGCGAGGCGAGACAGTTCTAGTAATCGGTCAGGGTCCGATTGGTATCCTATTGAGTATATTGGCAAAACGGGCAGGAGTAACGGTAATAACTTCCGATTTGTATCCGCAGAGGCTTACAATATCTAGAAGCTTCGGTTTGATGAACAATATTGATGCTTCGCACACCGACGCAGTAAAAGCAGTCCGTGAGCAGACGGAAGGCCGGGGTGCCGACGCGGCTATTCTGGCGGTTGGGGGCAACACCCTGATCCAGAAAGCGATCGATTCGGTACGCCCAGGAGGCCGAGTGTTGTTGTTTGCACAGACTGTGCGCGGCGAAGCTGCGGTCGATCCGGCCTCGATCTGCGTGGACGAGAAAACACTATTAGGATCCTATAGCGCTTCCGTTGAGCTACAAGAGGAGTCAGTGCGGTTTGTGATGAACCGTGAGATGGATTTGGAGCGTCTCATCAGCCACCGCTTCTCCTTGGCCGACAGCGTGGAAGCCTTGAACCTAGCTGCCCACCCCCAGGCCGATTCCATGAAGATAGTGATTCAACCCGGCAGCTTGCGGGAAGGAAGTACCGATTGAACGGAAAGATGACGGCTGCAGTCCTCTATGGCAAAGAGGACATAAAAATTGAGCGAGTGCCGATCCCACGCGTCGGGCAGGGAGAGGTGCTGGTTAAGGTGCAGGTTGCACTGACCTGCGGAACCGATCTGAAAGTTTATCAGCGGGGATATCATGCCCGCATGATTGTCCCTCCCGCGTTGTTCGGTCACGAACTGGCGGGCGTAATCGCAGAAGTCGGAGCCGGTGTACGCGGCTTCAAGAAGGGTATGCGGGTAGTGGCGTTAAACTCCGCTCCCTGCCAGATGTGCTTCTATTGCTCCAAGCATCAGGAGAATCTCTGCGAAGATCTGTTGTTCAATAACGGCGCCTACGCCGAGTACATACGAATTCCGCGACGGATTGTAGAGACCAACATGTTGGCCGTGCCGCCTGACGTCAGCTACGAGGAAGCGGCGATGGTCGAGCCGCTGGCTTGCGTGCTTCGCGGTTTGCACGAGACCCGCGTAGAGATCGGCGACACGGTCGCGGTTATCGGCGGCGGGCCGATTGGACTGATGTTCGTGCAGATAGCCAAGGCCATCGGATGTAACGTCATCTCTGTGGTCAAACGCGACTCTCAGGTGGCGGCAGCCAAGCGCATGGGCGCGCACGAAGTCGTGCAGATCACGCAGGTGAAAGATCCGGTCGAAGCTGTGCGTATGCTTTCTCCGGACAAGCGAGGCGGGGATGTAGTGATCGAAGCAGTAGGCCGTCCGGAAGCTTGGGAGTGGGCCATTGACATGGTGCGCAAAGGTGGCACCGTAAACTTCTTTGGCGGCTGCGCCAGCGGGACTAAAGTGCAGCTTGATACCAACCGGCTGCACTATTCCGAAGTTACGTTGAAAGCCACGTTCCACCATACGCCGGAGACCGTACGCAAAGCGTTTGGCTTAATCGCGGAAAAGAAGATTCGTTCAACTGACTACATCACCGGCGAGGCACCACTCTCTCGGTTGCAGCAGGTTCTACGCCACATGCTCAATCGTAACGGTGATATCAAGACAGCCATTATTCCCGGACACTGAGGCAGATTTGGAACGCGCTGCGATCTGTCCGGGCGACCAAAACCATGTCATCCGTTGCCAGCAACGCGTCCAGATCAACGCCTGCTCCGTCCGTGGCGGCGGGATGGAGCCGCCTGCCCGCCGAGTATGCCATTCCGGGGCATGCGCCGTCGCTGGCTGAGGCGCAGGAATATTGCCGGCATCTGGCTCGCACTCACTACGAAAATTTCTCTGTTGCCACCTGGTTCCTGCCGCAGCGTCTACGCCAGCACTTCTGCAACGTTTATGCCTATTGCCGCATTTCCGATGACCTGGGCGACGAGGTGGGCGATCCGAACGCGTCGTTGCAGTTACTGGATCAGTGGGAGGGAGAACTCGATGCCTGCTATTCGGGTAGTCCCAGACATTCCGTATTCGTCGCCCTGGCTGAAACAGTTCGCAAGTTCGATATTCCCAAGCAGCCTTTCTCTGATCTGCTAAGAGCGTTTCGCCAGGATCAAA
>Ga0210384_10003515_pt1 | contig 18092 bp, 21 predicted proteins | sample IncBWH2MmetaG_FD_160574 | JGI IMG/M metagenome (GOLD analysis project Ga0210384, IMG submission 160574) | Forest soil microbial communities from Barre Woods Harvard Forest LTER site, Petersham, Massachusetts, United States - Inc-BW-H-2-M | ecosystem: Environmental > Terrestrial > Soil >...
GCGACGCATGCTTGGGCCTCCCGATGCGGTGTGCACGACAGGGGCGTGGTCCACAGATGGAGGCTGGCTGTACTTCAGTTCGAATCAAGGCGGGCGGTTTCACATTTGGCGACAACGATTTCCAGACGGAACGCCCGAACAGGTAACTTCGGGTCCCACAGAAGAAGAAGGTATTGCTATGGCGCCGGACGGAAAGTCGTTCATCACCTCCGTTGGGATCCATGAGAACAGCGTTTGGATTCATGATGCCAAGGGCGAGCACCAAGTGTCCTCAGAAGGCATCGCTGGGGCGCCGCAATTCTCCCCAGATTCGCGCCAGCTCTATTACACGCTGTCTTATGGAGAGCGGAGCAGCTCGGAACTTTGGGTTACCGATTTAGCCAGCGGTTCCAGCAGGCCGGTGCTGTCTGGCTATTCGCTTCGAGCGTGCGGTATAGGTCTGAAGCATTACGCCCTATCCCCCGATGGAGGATGGGTGGCCTTCTCGATGTTGGACAAGTCAGGCCAATCCAATGTTTGGGTTGCGCCTACCGACCGTAGTTCGGCGCCCCGCATGATCAAATCCGTGGCGAACGAGGACTGTCCCTTCTTTCTTCCTGACGGCAATCTAATTTCTCGCTCGACCGAAGGAGATCAAAACTTCCTGTATCGTGTGAAGTTTGACGGAACGGAGCGCCGCAAAATCAGCGATGCGCCCATATTTGATCCCTTTGGAGTTTCTCACGACGGGCGCTGGGTACTGGCGCAGACACGCTCGGCCGATGCCAAAAGCGACTATTCCGTGTCGGCGTTCCCAATCGAGGGAGGTTCAGCTGTAAGCGTTTGTGTGAGTCTCTGCGTGGCTACCTGGGACCGCAGCGGAAAGTGGCTCTATCTCGGAATGAATGTGGGTAACAATAGCATCTACTCCCTGCCGCTACAGCGCTCGGGCCTGCCGAACCTGCCCGCCGGTGGCATCTCCGCGCTCGAGCAGTTAAATCAAATGAAAGCCACGGTCGTGCCGCCGGAAATTGTTGAATCCGCAGGAACGGCCACTTCCTACGCATATATCAACAGCACCGTTCGCCGGAACCTGTACCGGATCCCCATTACTTAACTTTTTCGCGCATCCCCAGGGACACGCCATCGTGAAACGTTAGGATTACGTCTTCGGCCCGCCATTTTCGCTAATACAAGTGAGAGGCGAGAAGTTCCTGGAGAGGTGCTTCCGTGGAGCCGGAATCAGAATCGAAGACTGCCCGGTTGCGCAGCGGGCTGGGAGTTCTGCCGATCGCATCAACGTCTATGTTTATGCGGGCTTTCTCGCCTTCCGAGAGCTTTCGGCGTGTTGCTACTCTGACAATCTCGCTGACCTTGATTTTATCTGGCGTGACCTCTGCGTCGCGAGCGCAGTCCACCATCGGCACCGGAAGCATCGTCGGCACCGTTAGCGACCCGTCCGGCGGGGTAATCGGCGGAGCCCAGGTGACGATTACAAATGTCGCCACCAGTCGTGTGATTAATCTGTTGAGTAATTCCTCCGGCGCGTATGACTCTGGCGCCTTAATTCCCGGAAACTACACCACGGAGTTCGCGGCGCCAGGATTCGGTACGGCTGCGGTGCCCGCGGTGGTGCTGTTGGGCAACACCACGACCGTCAATGTGACACTGCAACTCGGAACGGAAAAAACGAGGGTTGAAGTGCACGGCTACGCCGTCGCCGTAAACACCGTACAGCCTACAGTTCAAGGTGTTCTGAGCGGGCAGCAGATCGAGAGCCTGCCGGTAAACGGCCGCAATTTTCTGGAGCTGGCGCAGCTCGAGCCCGGCGTGCAAATTCAGGACGCCGCCGGCTTCGGCTTTGGTTTCAAGGATGGATTTTCTTCCATCTCTTTTGGCGGGCGCTTCGGCCGCACCACTCGCATTGAAGTGGACGGCATCGATATTTCCGACGAAAAATTTGGGTCTGCCACTGCCAACATTCCGGCCAGCGGAATCCAGGAGTTTCAACTGAGTCAATCCAGCGCCGATCTTTCAACGGAGCTGACAACCTCGGGGGCAGTCAATGTGATCACCCGCTCCGGCTCGAATTCCGTGCATGGCGAGGGCTTCGGCGTTTTTCGGGATAGTTCCCTGGCGGCTAGACTGCCTTCGCCGCCCGGATTCGAAGAGCCCTTTCAGCGTTCTCAATACGGCGGTCGCTTTGGAGGCCCGATCATCCGCAGCAAATTGTTTTATTTCGTTGATGGGGAACGCACCTTACAGCACGAACAAGTTCCGGTGCTGTTGGAGCCCCCTTTCGAGACTGACTCTGGGAGTTTCAGGTCGCCCTTTCACGAGACCAACCTCATCGCCAGGACTGATTATCAATTGTCGCAATCCGCGCATTTCTTTTATCGTTTCAGTTTCTTTCAGGATTCATTCGCCTCCAACGGTGGCGCCGGTTTTTCTTTGTACGACGGCAAAAACATCACCAGAACTCACGTCGCGGGACTGGATTTCAACTCCGGAAGCCTCAGCCACAGCTTTCGTTTCGGATATTTGCGGACGCAACGAAATATAGCCGATGGTACAGCCAACAGCGGGCTGCTGTTGGCTGACTTTCCCTTGAACATTGAAATGGCTCTCGCGGGCCTGTTCACCGGCCCTACGCCCGACGCTCCGTTCGTGTTTGGTCAGAGCGACGTTCAGGGTAAGTATGATGGAAGCAGAATCCAGGGCCCGCACATCATCCGCTACGGTTTTAATTTCAACACCATTCATGCAGGGGCTTTCGTGCCCTTCGGAAGCCTTTCGCCCTCTCTCTATACTTTTCCTGGACCGCCGGAGCAAGCATTTGCGCAGTCTGGTCCTTTTCCAGGTGGTGCCACCAATCCTCTGAACTACCCGGTGGAATTGGTTCAGCTCAGCAACGGCCTGGGCTACACTGTGCCGTATCCGGGCCTGGGACTTCCGGCGGGAAATTTTATCTACCATAGATTGGCTGCGTACCTCGGCGCAAGTTCGCGATGGAAAAAGAATTTTACGCTGAGTTATGGCCTGCGCTATGAGCGGGAGACTGGCCGCAGCGATAGCCAGTTTGCACCTATTCCAGAACTCAATGCGCTGATTCCGGGTTTGGGTAACCGGGTACATCAACCCAACCTGAACTTCGCTCCGCAACTGGGCTTTGCCTGGGATCCGACCGGCTCAGGTGAGACCGCTCTGCGCGGCGGCATTGGTGTGTTCTACGAAAACGTACTCACTACGGTCTCGCCGGTCGATCCGCTGTTTCGCGCCTCGACGGGCCAGATCTTTCTGCGGCGGCCGCTGGCCTGCGCGGGCAGTGCGTTTCCATTGCCGGTGCAAACTCCCGGCGGTGGCCCACTGTTTCCATCCTTCTGCGGCACTTCCGGCGGAGCTCCTGTCCCCATCGGAGTCGTGGCCAGCCAGATCGCCGATTTTCAGAAACAATATCAGGCGGCCTTTCCATTTAGCCTGACGGCGCCGAATCCAAACTACCTTGGGTCGTTGCTGAGCCGGGGACAGGGGTTGAATGGCGCCGGGCCGCCGTTAGGTCCTGATTATCGGACCCCTCGATCCGTCGAAATGAATATCGGAATCCAGCGGGAGATTCGTCGCGGTCTGATTTTCACCGCCGACTTCGTTCGCAACGTGCAAACACACTATTTATTGGCCATTGACCAAAATCAGGCCGGGGACGTTCGTTACTTCAGCAAGACGGCTGCGCAAGAGGCCATTGCCCGAACACTCTCCCTCTGTGGCGTCAGTTCCATCGATCAGGCCATCGCATCGTGTCCGACGAATCCGCTTGGGCCAAACCAGGCAGGCTACACACCGCGTCCAGCCACCATTGCGGATTTTGCGCAAAACGGATTGACTTCTTCAGGCGACTTCAACGCCGTGTGCTCGTTTTCGTCGGTAAGCGCGTTCGGAAGGACCTACGGTTGCGCTTTTCCCGGGAAAAATCCCAACGCGCCGCCACTCTATTTCCTCGAACCGATTGGACGCTCGGTGTACAACGGCTTGCAAAGCAAACTGACACAAAGCGTGGAGAATCCGGTCCGAGGAGTGCGAACAATAAACTTTCAATTCTCTTACGCGCTATCTCGCTTCGAAAATTCCGGCGGTGGCTCGCCGTCAGTGCCAATCAATTCTGATCAGGACTCCGGAGTTTCTACCATTGATAATGCCAGCCCCAATCGCTTCTTCGGCCCCGCGGCATTAGATCGAACTCACCAGATCTCGTTTGGTGGATACGCTGAATTGAATCGCGGATTTCAAGTCAGCATCCTCGCGCACTTTTGGAGCCCGTTGTCGACTTCTCTTATCGTCCCGCCTACCAATCTCGGCGCGGGCGAAATCTTCCGCACCGATTTTACGGGAGACGGTACTTCTTCAGATCTTATTCCGGGCACGCACGTCGGAAATTTCGATCGCGGCATCAACGCTTCGAACATCAATGATGTGCTCAACAACTACAACAATACAACCGCTCTAAACTTGACTCCGGCAGGCCAGGTTTTACTGCAGAACGGGTTGTTTACCGCTGCTCAACTCGGCGTCGGTGATTCGCTGTGCTACAACAACCCCGGCAATTTGCCGACGCGCTCTTTGTGCGCAGTCGCTCCGCCGGTGTCACCGGCTCCACCGGGGCAAGTCAACTTATCGTGGTTGCGTGCTCTCGACCTGCGACTTTCCTGGTCGCGCAAGTTGGGCGAGCATGTCACCCTGCAACCGAGCGCCAGTTTCTACAACTTGTTTAACTTCGCCAATTTTGATCTACCCGGCAACGCTCTGAATGGAATCCTGGCTGGTGCGCCTGGCCAGATTAATGGCACAACCAGCGGCGGTCACAACGTAAATCGCGTCGGTGTAGGCTCCGGCGTTTACTCCCTTGGCGCTCCGCGGCAAATCGAGTTCGGCATGAGGATCACGTTTTAAAAGTTCTTGCGCTGCGGCGTTGGTTATTCCCGAATGGTTGTATTTGATTGAGGGCCGAGAATGTTTAACACTGTGGAAAGAAACCCTTCCCACTCGAAGACACTTGACGAAGAGCTAGAATGGGAAGCGGCCCCACGGGCATTTCGGCTTCGACCGGGAAGGCGAAAAGCATTCAAACCGCTGTACTGTCCGCAGCTGGACACACCGCCATGGCGACGTAATCCAAGCTAGCTGGCGTCGCAACCGAGGCTGAAGCGCAAAGCTGCACAAATTTCCGCCATCCTTAGGGAACTGAGCTGTGCGACTCGCTTCCCCAAGCGATTCTGAGTGACAGTCACGACATTGTACAGATTTACGGCACAGTGCGTTTTCATGCCATCGTCCTCAGTGAGGAGAACTTCGGACGGCACGCCGCGAATCGCGGTCGTGACCGGCGCCACGGTAACAGTGGATAGATACGGAACGGCGCTATCGCGGGTGAGAACCACGACCGGCCGTTTCTTGTCAGGTGGAGCGAACTGATAAAGCCGAACGTCCCCTCGGCTTATTCCGCTGGCCATACGGCCTCCGCTTCCCACGCGATTGCCTCGCCACGATTCGGCCGCAGTTTGCAATAGCCGGCTCGGTCGCGTTCTTCCAGATCGCGGATTGCCAATCGTCGCAGGTGCTCGCGGAGAGCATCACGCACGAGAGCGGAGCGGTTCCGGTTGGTGCGGCGGGCGGCCTGATCGGCTGCGCGCAACAGCTTTTTGTCGAGCACGATCTGTACGATCTCCATATGTTGATTCTACTCCACAGTCGAGTCCACAACAAGAAAGACATGCGGTATTGCGGTATTCAGACCGGAGCCGGGGCCGTAATACTTCATCTTCGGATTAACGACGGACATCGGTGGCGGAGTGATGGTGAGCACGCAGCCCTATGCGATGATACTGATTCAACATTAAGGCTCGCTGCGTATGCGAGCGGCGACTGGCCATTCTTGACACCACATCGCAAAATTGTTCCGCGAAATTCGTGGCCCGACTCTGGGCCACAAGCGAGGGAATGGGTCATATGAAATTGCACTCTGCGTTGAATAACTTGGAGCTGCCGCTCGCAACCGCTTATTTCGATGATCGCCATGCTCCTCCTCGTCAGTGCGGCCAACCTTGAGGCACAAGATTCTGGTATCCAACCGGACGCACCGGTAAGTGGCGCTCTATTCCCATGCGATGGATCTATTGGGAAGGCCACTTTAGGTTCGGACCAGAAAACGCACGCGGTGCCCGGTACGGCCGCTTGATACCGCCTGCCGAACTACCTGCACTGGTTGAGGAGGACAAGGCCGAGCGGAAAAACCAAGAAGAGAAGGCGCAGCGGGAAAGGAAGGAGAGTGCAGGTGAGGTAGCCGAAGGCCTCTCGGACAACCCGACGATACACTTAGAGAATCCGCACGGGGCAACGATCCCGTCGTTTCAAACGGAAGGCGCCAGCCAAGCCTGTCCCACTGACCAAACCGCGGTTTTGGTAGCCATCCGTGCCGCGTTGTTTCAACCAGTTACCAAAAAAAAGTGCCTTTCACGGCAGCGGTCTAACAGGTTGTGTGAATCAGTACCGTTAACCCAGCTTCGGCAGTTTGGTGGCCGGTGATGGCGCAAATTCTGATTCTGGCACGGCTTTGTGATCCCGAGGCCCGGGGAATTATTTATCCAAGGACATGAAAGGATTCGCGGCGTTTTGGCCCGAAGCGAAATACGGCAAAATGCGCATCGAGGGACGCGACCCGGTCAATGCCTAGACGCCGCATTACGGCGAAGCTGGTGCGATCCACTATAGAAAAATCCTGGTCACGCCAGGAAACGCCAATATCCCAAGCAATCTCCAGGTCCGCCAGCGTAACTGTCTCGATTGCCGCTATCCCGCTCCGCAGTCCTTCCCAAAATCGCTCAGCAGCTTTGCGGTCGAGCTTGTGGTGAAGCAAAGTCCATGTTTCGATCAAAACGTGATCCGAGGTCACCAGTGTTTCACCGGATTTGAGAATCGCTTTTGATCGAGCGTTGCTGCGGTCAGAAGAGTCCGCGGCAGCATACCAAATGGAAGTATCGACAAATAGGCTCATGTCGCGAGAGCTATCGGCGCCGTCGCAGTTTCCTGCGCGTAAATTGGAAAGCTTCGGCGATCATGGAATCCTTTCGGCTTGCAACATCTGAGCCGCCCGAGCTTCCGAGATCGAAAATACGGTCTACGTGGCCTGCTGTCTGAGGACGAGCAAGATCCCGTGCGACCAGACGGCGAAAATACTCTGCGAGAGACACCCCGAGATCGTTGGCGCGTTGGCGCGCACGGCGCTGCATCTCAGTTTCAAGTGTGATCTGGGTCTTAGCCATCATTATGGCTCCATCTTACCACAACACCTTTCTGCAGACATCGGATTTCAATCGCCGATCTCGAATCCCACATCCGAAGCGCTGCGAGCTTCTATTCTAGGGCGAGATCAGGGATCGAATCCGCGAAGATTCTCTCTAAGTTGCTCTCTGTAGAAGGCTTACGAAATTTGCCCGAACAGCTTGACTGGCTCCTTGTCGCGAGAGAAGGATGGTTCTGCGTCGTTTTGGAAAATATGGAAAATGGCCGCGCTGTTCGTGCGGTCGCTTAGTTGTGTATAATCATCAAGCTAGAGAGAAGAGCGGGCGTCGTACAATGGCAGTATAGAAGCTTCCCAAGCTTCGGACGTGGGTTCGATTCCCATCGCCCGCTCCATAACTCAACGGGGGATTCTATTGTCCTTACGCCGCTAACCTCACTGAAAAGGCCTATAAAACAGGGGGTTTTGGTCTCAGAATGGTCCCAACTCAAGTGAATTGGTCCCAAGGCATCTCATTTCTTTCCGACACAATCACATACATCGGTTATAACCTACTTGCAACCAAGGTGTGACATTACCACCGGGCGGGTACCGCAGCGGAGCGCCCCAGTCGACAATCTTTGTCGCACGTACTGCGACAATTCTCACTAGTGCCAGTAACTTTACCAGGCGCAGTAGGCAATTGCAGATGTTTTCACCTGCAGTGAGTCACATGCAGAGTCTTGGCGGGGTTTTATAATCGTGCACTTTTACCGCGAACTGGCCGCGGACATATTGGCCGTTAAATTCGATTTCGTATTTCCCGGAGACGCGCCTTTCTCAGCAAGCCTTCCGAAGAGTGGACCGAAACAGAAGCCCTGCAAGTTCTGAACAATTCACCGTGGGCTCGCACCATCACAACCACCACTCAGGACTTTCAATGCGAGTACGAACATTCTGCTTACCCGATAACCTATCCCGAAGGATTTGCGCAAAGGCTCGATTCCATTGACCTGACGCCGCCAGCCGCTGTCGTCAAGCCCGATGGAGCTGAGTATCTCGTGCGTCTTGTTTCCGCAAAACCAATGCAAGCCGCAGTCGAAAGATTAATCAGCCTGGATCACAAGAAGTGGGCCCGCTATGGCGGAGGATATGGACTGCAGCGTGGCAGCAAGCCCACCAGCCTGGAGGAACGTTGGTACAATCCGGCGGACGAGATCACCATTTCGATCATCCTGAAGCATCCCGGTCCAAGTGGTGCGAGCTTCCATGACTACGCTTTTCCTCGTAAGAACGTGCCTGGCAGTGGCCTGAAGCATCTCGAGGCCTGCGCCGCCGTGAAAACTGCGAACTCAGTTAGGACTGCCGTAGTCGGGGGACCAGCCGTATACGAAGATGGCACGCCGGGTGACGACATAACGCTCTCTTTCCCTTTCACCTTCAAGGGCAAACCCCTGATCTCCCACCCAAATGAGAAGCTGGAGTTTCGATTCGTCGCCAACCAGCACGTTTTCGAAGCGACCTTTTATGTGAATCCGGGCGATCTCCTCGACGGGAGCGAAACCGTACTCCACATCCCGCACTCGGTAGACGAGCCCACGCGCGCACCTCTTCCTTGAGTAAAAAATCAAATTCAGGGAGGCGAGAATCCGGCTTCTAGGCCAATGCATGGTTAACGCCGGAGAAACCAATCGGAGCAGCTTCTGTGCCTTGAAGCGAGACGCAGCTCCCGCGGTTGACGGAGTCCCGTGGACGGAATACGAGACGGGCCTGGGTGAACGGCTGAAGGACTTACACAGCCGCGTGCATCGAGGAACCTATCGAGCGCAACCTTCAAAGAGAGCCTACATTCCCAAGGCGGATGGACGACAACGTCCTTTAGAGATCGCTGCGCTGGAAGATAAAATCGTCCAGCACGCGGTGATGACGGTCCTCAATCTGATCTATGAAGCCACGTCGTCCGTGTCGAGCCAGTTGATTCCTCGCGAGGAAGGCTCGGCGTTTGCGTGCGGCTTGACTGCTACCAAGTATCCCATGGAGTGGTAGCTTAATTGATTTGAAGCGATTTGCGGCGGGAGTCGAAAGGGACGACTCAGTTCGTCGTCGCGGTCGCGCAACTCGGTTTGTATTGGCTGGTTCTGAACAACCCCTGGGCCGTCAGGTGTATTGCGCCACCCATTCAGCAAGGCTTGGCAGTTTCTCAATTTCGTCCCGCGTCAACCGTTTGCCTGATGTATGGGTGATAGTTCCCGTGAGCAAATCTCCTAGTCGGCAATCGCAATTATGACTGTAGCCGACGCCCACTGTGCCTTCCGTCGAAAAGGTCAAGGTCACGTTGCCGATCTTCTTTTCCCACATGTCAAGGACACGTTCTCCTAGCCAAACAACTCTCCACTCGTCCATGTCACCAAGTTTTACTTGTTCAACTGTCCACCCAGAACTCCAGCTGTTCATTTCTTGGCAATACGATTTGGCATTTTGTTCGTCGGGGAAACCGGAAGCGTCTTCGTATTCAGCTACGACCGGCGTAAGCTCTCTCAGCTTCACTCCCTTTTTCATGTTTGCGTTCTCCCCCTACCGCTCGGAATTGCTCTCTTTGCCCAGTAAGTATGCAACGGCCTGAGAAAGCGAACAAATTTGGCTTATGACCGTCCGTGCTTGTTCATCGGACATGCCCGCGATATTGACGGCAGCTTTAGGCTCATCGGCTTTGATTAGCGAGCCTCTGATGGTCAAGTAGTCGTCTTTCAAAGAGCCGTCCGGAAAATCGTCTTGCCAAATGCTTCCGAACCCAGTGTCGTACATCCCCCTCAACTTCTCTTGGGGTGCGCAAGAACTGTTTGCCAGATAACGAACTGCATAGCGAAGGTGTTCAGCACAGCGTCCTAGATGTTCTTTCACAATGGCCTTTGCTTTAGTACAAACGCGCTTGACCTGTTCACGCGCAGACTTCCAACTCTGCCCCGAAGACTCTTTAGTTTCCTTAGCGGTAACAGTCTCACTATGCGGGTCATCGAGGTAAACTTATGTCTGGTTGTTTCTTACACAACATGTCCCAAATCGTACATTCCTAGGCATTGACTCCATCCAAGGGAAATGAATTTCCGTCACACGCTCACTCCACTGTCTCTGGCGCGCTGCGAATCCAATAACTTGCCGTCTCGCCGCTAATGCCGGCCATCTCCGCGTGGGCTGTGATGGCTGCATCTACCAGATGCTCCGCGGATTCCTACATGGCGTCTTCACGCTTGCAGCGTTTGATGTCTTGCTTTGGATCGCATTAGGTGGGGTATGTGCCTACCGCACTTCCCGCGGGCCAATAACGGCAAACTTGCTTCCGGCAGTTCTCACGTGGTTTTGATCCGCCAGAAAAGAACTGTTTTCCGAACCCTGGCAATCCTCACGGAGTGACCCGCCGAATCGAACAACTTGCGGTTCGTGTTCTGATGAGGTTTCCGGAACCCGGCTAAGAGACTGAAATCCACTCGCCAGTTATCCAGACTCGCGGTAAAAGATTTAGGCGGGCGGATTTGCCGACTGCTTCATTTTGGAATCCACTTCGTCCGCGATGGTCATCACGTCGAGCAACACGGGGAAAAAGTCCACCGGGTGAATTGGGTTCATTGGCTGGAGGAAAAGCTATTCGCAAAAAGTCTTACGCAAGAGCGAAGTGTTGATGTGGATTCCGCCGTTTCGGTCGAGACGGCGACGGTAACCTATGAAGCCGAGCTTTCTGAACCTGTTCATGAAGAAATTAACGCGACCGCGCGTAGTGCCGATCATCGTTGCCAGCGTCTCTTGAGATATCCCGGCAAATCCCTGCGGCTTGCTCTGATTCCCCTCGCCTGCGAGCAGCAGCAGTGTGCGGGCGAGCCGCTTCTCGCTGTTTTGACTAAGCTGGTCGATTAAGTCCTCTTCGGTTCGGACATTGCGCAAAAGCATATAGCACAAGAAGCGGTGAGCGAGCGTAGGATAAGCGCGGAGCGCTCGAATCATTTCGTTTCTTTTGATTACTTGTAGAACTGTAGGTGTCATCGCTGTGGCGGTCTTCGTACGAGTAGCATGGCCCGCAAGGCAGGCCTCACCAAAGAAATTACCCGTCCCCAGTACAGCCACAACTGCATCCTTCGCAGGCTTGGAGGCCACGGAGAATTCCACGCGGCCGCTTTGAATGTACATGACGGTCTCTGCCATATCGCCTTGAGAGAAGATAGTTGCTCGTGCCGCGAACTTTTCAATTCTCGTTACCACTCTGCCTAAATCACTCAGAATTGTGTAAGCGGCCGCTTTTTTGAACCTCATGGGTTGATTGAGCCTCCGGTTCTGCTTTGACACTGCATGCAGTACGGATTGCGCCATTCGCGGAATTGCCATTTCTTTATTGACACCGCTTAAGCTGGCGTGGTGGAACTCTTCTTCCTAAATTAGCGCGGCCCTCCCCCCCTCATACGATCGCACCGAAGCGGAGCTAATTCTGTTCTATATGGCACAGAGCGGGGGAAGTCCCCTACCCAGCAGTAATAGGTGCTAAGCGGCCGTGCTCTGCAGCACCCAAGTATCGGTACCTCGCAGACGTGGATTAGGCCACTGAATGGTGGCCCTCTCGATGCCACGTAGAAATGTGAAGTTGGAAATGCCGGAAACTGCGATTTGCGAGGCCTTGCCGTTCCAATTCCACATTCCTAACAACTTCACATTCGGATAACCGGAAAAAACTATGGGCCACGAGTCCAAAATAGAACTATGGTCGCCAAATTTGACCGCCGTTCTGCTTTGCATTTCGGAACTGACAGGCTTTGTCGCAAAGAAGCGCAGCGGAATATCTCACGTGAGCCGGCACCAGTCACGTCATCGCGGGCGATGGTCATTAGGCCGATACTCGCCGAGGAGATCAGCGAGGATCCATACTGCTCCGGCAATCTCGAAGGTCTCGGCGTTTTCGCTCCAATTCGTATGATTGTGGGGATTCGAAGCAACCAACGGTACCCACACGAGTAGCCCAAAGCTCCCGACCATCATTGTCAGTAGGCGACTCGCCAGAAGTGCCAGGTGATTCGTAAGAAGAGCCACAGCCGCGAGTGCGAACAAAACAGTCGTTGTTACCGCCCAAAACATCTGAGTTGGCGGAACCCACTTTGGAACAAGGTTGGCGGTAGCGTTAAGATAAATCGCCTGTTCGAGAGTAAAGGAAGCGGCACAGATGCCCAAAAGAATGCGGCCGATCCGAATAAGCGTGTCCTGGGACCATGCAGATGACAAGCGCGCATAAGCGATCGCCGCTCCGGTCCAGAGAGAGAACTGCTCGAAGAAGTTGCCCCAGCTATTGTAGACCTGCGGTGCGGCGACGATTCCTGGCACGCACAGTAAGGCGAAGACAAGATAAGACGCACCAAGGACGGCTGCGCCCGCTTTCGCGGTCCGACGGAACTGAATCGCAGCGCCACCAAAGATCAGGGTGGCGGCTGCGGCGTAGACAATGTAACGCAGTAGATGCCCGTCGTTGTAGTCATGCCAGGCCAGCGTGATGAGGCCAAAGGCCAATGCCGCCACTCCAAACACGCGACTGCCGAAGTTCGAATTAGGCGTTGCTACGGTCATTTGTTTTCAACCCCGTTCACGCAGGTGTCACGATGCGTGAGAGCCGATCATCGGCAACGTCGTGAAGCGTCGTTCTACATTGTTCGTGTAGCCCCTAATCAGTCCGAGATTTTAATCCAGGAGGAGTGAGAGAGTTTTATATCACAGCCATGGGCTGTGAAGGCGGATGTGCTCGCGGCCTGTGGCCCATGCGGGAGTCGCCTCAAGTCCGTTACCTTCCATGTGGACTTCAAGTTTTCGATTATCGGGTCTGGGGCACGCATTAAGATAAACTGCTACTCGGATAGGTAATACAGCGGGGATCTGACGATGTCTGTTAGAAGCGTATTCCTGTTACTCGTGCTCGCTTGGCCTGGTTTTCTGAAGGCCCAGGAAATCAAGTATATCGACCTCTTTTCTGTTCGTCAGCGCACGCAACTCCGGTATCCTCCAGCACCCCCAGTGGATTGATTGCAAGGAGGGCAAGCCTTGCGGCGGCGGTATTTACGGGGGTGGCAGCATAGGAGATGGTGCGCCCGACCAGCGCGATCCGCACGCTCTGGGAATCTACTTATTGCGTGTTACTCCGACGGACGCTAGCGTCGGGCCGGTCCGGCGCGGGTGGAATAACAAGGGAAAGGAAAGAGATGATTCTACGCGGTGGCAGTTGCGGCTCGGGCAGCGGCTTCCACGGTGTAGACCACGACTGCCTTTTTGCCGCCCTTCGCCGCAGTGGCGTGGACGGAATTCAGATTGACACCTTTCCCTGCGAGCTTCTCGAGACATTGCGCCAGTGCACCCGGCTTGTTGGACAGTTCGTACTGTTCCGCGGGAGTTTCCGTGTGGGCGACCCGGGCCGCGTCGAGAGCTTTCTTGGCGCGCCGGGCATCGTCGACGACGAGCTGAACCGTTCCGGCCGTGCCCTGGGCAGTTCCCAAGAGAGAGAGAATATTCACCTTGGCATCCCCTAGTGTTTTCGCGATTCCTGCGACTGCACCGGGTTGATTGTCAACTGAGATTGTAAATTGTTTGGTTTTAGCCATGTTGGCACCTCCTGGGTGCTGGTGAAGGATTATACGCCTGCCGGATCTCCGCCAAACTGATCTTGGGTTCGATTCGACGGGGCGCTCGTTGTTGAGGCCGAGTAATGTTCAAGAGAGTGAAGTCCACCTTGATCGTGCTGCCACTGGCGCCACAAACTCGCGCTGTCTACTACGAGCGCAGCAAGTTGAATCCGTTGTTAGGTGATTACCAGCAAGCTCGTCGGGACGCCGAGCGGGCGCTAAATCTTCAGGACCCCATCTGGTTTCGTATTGGACCTGCACGGTTACCACTATTGGGCGACAGTCTATTCGCATCTGAGTGAACATGAGCCTACTCGGATGTACGCGGAACTGAGCAAGGCTCCTGGTGCGGAGGTTCGCCAGGCGATGTGGCGAGCATGCAGTCCGTAACGCGAGTGACCGCTAAGCAGGCACAACAACCGAACCGAGACTGTTAGAATATCGCTCGCCGAGGAATCTATGACGAGAGACGAGGCTTGGAAGCTGGCAGAGCATTGGATCGCCGCCTGGAACGCCCATGATCTGGACTTGATCATGACGCACTATGAAGATGCCGTCGGTTGACTTCGCCGGTTGTCGCACAACTGCTGGGAACGCCTGCTGGGAAGGTGATCGGAAAGGCGAATTTGAAAGCCTACTTTCAACGAGGGTTGGAAGCCTATCCGGAACTGCATTTTCGCCTTGAGGACGTATTGTTGGGTGTCAGCAGCGTTGTGCTCTTCTACACAAATCAAAAGGGGGGACGGACTGCAGAGTTCATGGAACTATCGGCGATTGGCAAGGTGGCGCGAGTTGTGGCGAACTACGGTGCTCAGCAAGCGTGATCCCGCGCATGCTAGAGAAGAGTTCGTGCTTGAAACAATATTGCTGGCGGCGGGAGCAAACATTGGCAAGACCGTTTTGATTGTTGGAAGATCTTCCGGAATCGAGAGAATGTCCACCGAGTTGTTCGGGGGAGAGAGGATGGACGTTGTGGCGACCTCGCAATCCAGACGCAGAATCTTCAAAAACAGGCGAATCTACGGCGTTTTTTATTCTGGGGAAAGAATGCTCGCTATACTCTCAGCCCTGGGTGACGCCCGATGAAGACCTTGCGTAGAACTTTTGTTCGAGCGGGTCTTGGAGCAGGTGTCGGGGCTGCGGTCGGTTTCCCATCGCTGCTTGAAACGCCTCCCGCGGCCAGCGGCACCTCGCAGGTTTCCGAAGCAGGTCCTTCCAAAGACTCCTCGTTTGATCCGTGGGTGGAAATTCACCGACAAAACGTCCGCCACAACGTTCAGGAGATTTCTCGGCGCGTTGGCTCGCGGCCGATCCTCGCCGTGATCAAGAACAACGGCTACGGCATGGGAGCTATCAACATCGCGCGACTCCTCGATCCGCAACCCGAAATCTTCGGTTTTGCGGTCGTGAAATTGCACGAGGCGATATCCCTGCGCGACGCCGGGATTGGCAAGCCGATTCTCCTCCTCGGGCCTTTCGACGAACACAATCTGGAAGACGCCGTCGCAGGCGACATCATGCCGATGGTTTACACGCCAGTCGGCCCGGCACTCGACAAGGTCGCAGCGAAAACGCAGAAGCGAGTGCGGCTCCACATCTGCGTGGATACCGGCATTGGCCGGGTGGGCGTCCCCTACTACCAAGCCACGCCGTTGATCCGCGACCTCGCTAGCCGCAAGTCGGTCCAAATCCAGGGGACTATGATGACGTTTACCGAGGATCCCGACTTTGATAAGGAACAGATCCGGCGTTTTGCAGAAACGTGCACCTCGCTCGAACACGAAGGGATCGCACTGGGAAGGAAACACGCCGCTTCTAGCTTTGCCCTTTTTCAGCGTCCGGACGCCTTTTTCGATATGGTGCGCCCCGGGATGGCCATTTACGGCGTCTATTCGGAAAACGAGTTTCGCCGCACTGGAGTGATGGAACTGCGTCCCGCTATTAGTCTGAAATCGCGGGTGGCTTATGTGAAGAAGCTGCGCAAAGGGGACAGCGCGGGCTACAACCGAGCGTATATGGCCCGCGAAGACGTGTGGGTCGCGACGCTGCCCACTGGACATGCCGACGGCTGGCCGCGCACGGCGGCAAACGGAGCGAAAATCCGCATCAATGGATCTCTATATCCCGTCATTGCTACCGTTTCTGCAAGCCATTGCATCGTCGAAATCGGCAGGGAAGAACGCGTTAAGATCGGCGACACGGCCACCTTCTTTGATTGGGAGCCGGGCGCGCGACCCGAGGACGTCGCAGAGGCCTGCGGCGCGTCGGTCTACGATCTCACCATGCACCTGAATCCCCTGTTGCCTCGTCGCATACTCTGAGGGTCCGCTCGACCTCAATGATTCTGGGAAATTCTAACTACCGGTAGCAGCGCATCACGCCGTTTTCCATTCAGCAATTCCAGGAAGGCACCATGCGCCGGTCACGGCTTCACACAGTCTCCGCGCACGAACGGAACGCCAGACCCTGCTCCTGCAGTCCCAATTGGATCACATCCAGGTGCGTGACGAAATGACAGAGGCGATGGGAGTACGCCTGGACAGAGTGAGATTCCCTGCGCCGTTGCTGTGGTAATGAGGCGAGAACTCCCGTGGGTGGCTGCGTCGGTTCGTAGGGTATGTCAGACGGAACACGCTGTGTATTGTACGACACGAAGCGAAACAGATTCGGGGTCCTGGAAATCCCCAACTATCCCGCGGAAATACGGTGGCCGCCCGTGTGCTATACGTATTTGAGGTCAAAGTTAGAACACATATTAAGGCTCAAGTGTCTTGAGGGAACCAATGCGGCAGTCGCGGAAATTGTTGGTGCGTGTGATCGTGCTTGGGAGCGGGCTCCTCATTGGCTGCATTGGACTGGTAGTTTGTTTTGTCGACTGGCGTGCTACACGGGCGCTCCGACTCTCAACAGCGGAAGTTCATTCGGAACGAGATATTCGCTTCGAGATACATCCATTGGCTGCGGCTGCGGGTGCCAGCTTTGAGGCAGTCAGCGCACCCGCAGTCTTTTTACAGGCCGCGCGTTTTCAGGATCATTTCTACATAGGAGGACCGGGTGGCCTTCTGGAATTCGATCCTAGGGGTGCCCCCTCCCGGCAATTCACCCACGGGCGGGAGTTGCCACCGTCTCCGCTGGTAGCTCTTGTTCCGGCCCTGCTGGCGGACAGCCAGGAACCGGAGCTAGTGGTAGCCACGGCGCAGGATGGTCTGCTGGCCTTTAATGGTCATGGTTTCCGTCAGATTCGAGCGCAGGATTCCGAAGCTCGCGCAATCACCTCGATACTCGCAACGACCGCGGGACATCTCCTAATCGGAACCAAGAAGCTGGGCGTTCTGATTTACGACGGTAAGCATCTGGCGCCCTTGCATCCCTCGTTGAATAGTCTGTTTGTCACGGCGCTCGCCGGCACGGAATCCGATTTGTGGATCGGCACGCTCAACCAAGGCGTGTTCCACTGGCATGCCGGCGCGGTCGATTCTTTTAGTGAGGAGCAAGGCTTGCCAGACCGGCAGGTACAGTGCCTCGCGACCTCCGGCGAAAAGACCTATGTGGGCACAGTGCTAGGCGTGGCAGTTTTCGATGACGGGCGTTTTTCACAAGTTCTCGCTCCGGGTGTACTTGTTACTTCCTTGCTGGCTACGAATTCGAGCCTGATCGTGGGCTCTGAGGATCAGGGCGTCCTGACCATCCCGTTTGGCAGCCCGCAGATGGAGCCACCTCTATCGCATTGGAACAAAACTGCAGAGTTGGCCAAGGTCCGCCAGCTTTTCGTGTCCGAAAACGACGTTTTTGTGCTTTCCAGCGATGCACTCTATCGCATGAGTGCACGCGGCCTAGGTTGGCAACGGGTATTGAGGCCCGGGACTGCCATTCTTAGCGATCGCAATATTTCGGCGCTGGCCGCGGACGGAAGTGGGCGCATTTGGATTGGCTATTTCGACCGAGGCCTCGATCTTCTTGAAGCTGATGCGGGACGCACAACGCATGTGGAGAGCGACCACGTTTTTTGCGTCAACCGCATCCTCCCGGACGGTCCGACCGGAACGGTAGCGGTGGCCACGGCAAACGGTCTGGTCCGCTTCGACTCGAATGCTCGCCAGCAGCAGGTTCTGACGCGAGCCGATGGCCTTATCGCGGACCAGGTCACAGACGTGGCCATTTACCACGATGGCTTGGTGGTGGGTACTCCGGCGGGCTTGACC
>Ga0210384_10003516_pt1 | contig 18081 bp, 18 predicted proteins | sample IncBWH2MmetaG_FD_160574 | JGI IMG/M metagenome (GOLD analysis project Ga0210384, IMG submission 160574) | Forest soil microbial communities from Barre Woods Harvard Forest LTER site, Petersham, Massachusetts, United States - Inc-BW-H-2-M | ecosystem: Environmental > Terrestrial > Soil >...
ACATTGAGGGCTGGGCGCTTTATTCCGAGCGCCTTGGAAAAGATGTCGGCTTCTATCAAGATCCCTACTCGGATTATGGCCGCCTCTCGGATGAAATGCTGCGCGCTATCCGCCTGGTGCTCGATACCGGCGTCCATCACAAGCATTGGACACGCCAGCAGATGATCGATTTTTTCCACGCGCACTCGTCCGAAGACGAGCCGGGCGTGCAGGCCGAAACCGATCGCTACATCGCCATTCCCGCGCAGGCCCTTGCGTACAAACTCGGCCAGCTCGAAATTTTGAAATTGCGCGACCGCGCGCGCGCCGAGCTCGGCAGCAAATATGACATCCGGGCATTTCACGACGAAATTCTGAATGGCGGGGCGCTCCCGCTGGATGTGCTCGACGCGCGCGTCACCGCCTGGATCGCCGCGCAGAAACCGGCGAAGGCGAGTGCAGGCGAGTAGGCCGATGGATATGAATGTGAGGAGAAATTTAGAGTCGCTTAATACCGGGAGGAGAGCGCCGAAGCAGTGATCACCGGGTACCGGCGATCCACCGGGCGACGGTGCCTTCGGGGCCGACGGCCCATGCGTTGGCGCGATCGAGGACGGCAATTGCGTTGAGGTCGAGGTCGCCTGTTTGCGTCCAGTGCGCGCCTTGATCGGTGCTGATGTCCTCGCCGCTGGTGCCGACGGCGATGAGCGTGTTGCGGTCGAGGAACGCGACGGCCGAGCGGAATCCGGCGGGTGGCTGCGCAGCAAGATTCCAGGTGACGCCGCCGTCGAGCGAAATTGCTGCGGTGCGGTCCGCGCGATCCGCGTCTTTGTAATCGCCACCAACGACAACGAGCGCGTTTCCGTCGCGAGTGATCGAAAAAATTCCGGAGGAGGCGTTGCCGCTGGCGATCGGCGTTTCAGTTACGGTCCATGTGCGCCCGAGATCCGGTGAATGAAATACGCGCGCAGCGGGGCCGCCGGTGACGAAATAGATCTCGCGCTTGTCGTAGATGGCGAGACAAGTCCCGCTGGCTGCAAACGCGCCTTCGGCGGGCAGCGCTGGCGGCATGTTTTCGCGAGGAAGCTCACTCCAGTGGTCGCCGTCGCTGGTGTGGACGAGAAGGAACTTGCCATCCACCGGATCGCTGAGAGCGAAGCACTCTTTTTCGGAGATGCAGACGAGCGCGTCGAGGAAGAAAGCGGGACGCTTGTCGGAAAATTGGAGTTTCCAGCCTGCGCCGCCGTTAGTGGTTTTGTAGATGCGGGACTTTTTGCCTTCGCCGCTGGACATGGCGTAGGCGACCTTTTCATCGAAGGCTTGGATTCCGCGGAGGTCGAGCGAGACGCCGGCATTGACGAGGAGCCGCCTAAAATGGGCGCCTCCATCCTTTGATTTCAGCAGGCGGCTGTTCGAGCCCGAAGCCCAGATGACCGGCGCGGGGGAGCGCTTGGAATCACGGGCGTGAGTGGCGGAGACAGCGCGAAGATTTGTGTCGAAGCCGGTTGTTTCGATGGACCAGGATTGAGCGGCGGCGGGGGAAATGGAAAGAATGGTAAGCAGAAGGATTCGCACGGCGCGCATTCTAACAGCAAAACCAAAGGATTGGGCGTGAGCCAGCCCGCTGGCGCATTCCTTGACCGTTCTGCGTAGCTCCACTACACTAGCTGTTTCGCCTTTGGCCCGCGCAATTCACCATGGCCCGGGCGAGCCATATTAAGGAGATCGCTCGTTGCCGAAACGCACTTTTCAACCTCATGTGCGCCGCCGTCATAAGAAGCACGGCTTCCGCACACGCATGAAGAGCCAGGGTGGACGGAAAGTCCTTGCGCAACGCCGCAAGAAAGGGCGCCACAGTCTCACGCGCGTTTGACCCGCCGCGGATGGGATTTCCCCGCGCCAGCCGCCTGCTGCGCCGCGCCGATTACGACGCCGTTTATCGCGAGGGCCGGCGCAGGTCGAGCCGGGAGTTCGCCGTTTTTCTTCGCCCCAATGGCCTGGAGTTGAGCCGCTTCGGCTGGAGTATCAAGAAGGCGCTGGGCAGCGCAGTGAAGCGCAACCGCATGCGGCGCCGCATCCGCGAAATTATCAGATTACACCGACAGGAGATTGCCCCGGGATGGGACATTGTGATTCACCCGCGCACCACGGTCGCGACGGCGAATTTTACGGCGCTCAGCGAAGAGCTGGTGAAGTTGCTTCCGCGCGCACCGTCGGGCGTGAAGTCCACGGCCTAGCGTTGAAAATAAAATCAGCCGGAGTCTGGTCGCTGCTCGCAGTGCTTCGCTGCTATCAGATTTTTCTAGGACCATTCTTCGGAGGCGCCTGCAAATTTTATCCCTCCTGTTCGAACTATACGTATCAGGCGATCGAGCGGTACGGCGCGCGACGCGGGATTGCGCTGGCCATGAAGAGACTGGGGCGCTGCCGCCCATTTACAAAAGGTGGTTTCGATCCCGTGCCGGACGCATTGGATGAAGAAATGTTGAAAACGAATCAGCGAGTGCGCCTGATGCGGCCGGGAAAAGCATTCGCGCCACCGACTCCAGTTGAACAGGAGCGTACGCGTTGAAGGAAATGTCCGACCAGGTCCGCGGCGTAGTTTTTGTTTTGGTGGCGATGCTGATTTTGTTCCTCTGGCAGCATTACTACAGGCCCCCGGTCCCGCCACCGGCGCCAAAGCCGGCGGAATCCGCGCAGACTACGCCGCAGCCGACCGCACCTCCGGCAGCAGCACCGGCCACAAAAGCAGGCGCTGCGCATCCCGTCCCGAGCGTGCCAGTGGTGATTGCGAACGAAGAGAAAACTGTCGTCGTAGAGAGTTCGCTCTACCGCGTGGAGTTGTCGAATCGCGGCGGAGTGGTGAAAAGCTGGAAACTAAAAAAATATTTTGACGACCAGAAACCGCCGCGCGAACTTGACCTCGTCAACGCGGATGTAGCGCAGGAACTCGGCTGGCCTTTTTCCCTGGTTCTCTCGGATCCGCAACAGGAAGCGCAGGCAAACCTGGCGCTGTATCAAATCTCGCCCGCGACGAATCAACTGAACGCACCCGCGACGATCACTTTTCATTGGAGTGATGGGCACCTGGAAGTCACGAAAAAGCTGAGCTTCAACGAAAGCTACGAGATGTCCGTCGAGACGGCAGTCAACTTCGACGGGAAGCCGGTGCAGGGGTCCGCTGTCGCATGGCGCGGCGGCTTTGGCGACAAGGCGGTGTACAAGGCGTCGTCGCTCGTGAATGTTTTTTACAAGCTCAACGGAAAACTCGAACTTCTCCCGCTCAAGAAATTGGGCGCGCCGAGCAACCAGATTCAACCCGTACTGCAGCCGGGCCCGCTGGAATGTACGGGCATGGAAGATCAGTTTTTCACCGCCGCGTTTTTGCCGGACAGCACGGACCTCTCGCTCTCACTTTGGCACTGGACGCAGTTCCACCACATCACTGGCGGCGACAAGCCGGAGAGCGAGCAGGTGGCCGAAGTGGCCGCGGGATCACCGCAGCCGCAACCGCTGCAGTTGCGCGTTTATGTAGGACCAAAGGATTTGACGCTGCTGAGCAAGGAGAAGCCGCCGCTCGACGAGTTGGTGCAATTCGGATGGACAGGAATTATAGCCAAGCCGCTGTTCGAATTTCTTAAGTGGATCCACAAATATATTCCGAACTACGGTTGGGCGATTGTGATCCTCACCTTGCTGATCAACGGCTTGATGTTTCCATTGAAAATGAAAAGCTGGCGCTCGATGCAGAAGATGCAGAAAGTGGGGCCTGAGGTCCGCCAGATCCAGGATCGCTACAAGAAATATTCCATGAGCGATCCGCGCAAGAAAAAAATGAACGAAGAGGTAATGGCGGTTTATTCGCGCGAAGGGATCAACCCGATGGGAAGCTGCCTGCCCATGCTTTTCCAAATGCCCATCTGGTGGGCGCTGTGGCGCGTGCTGAACGGCGCCATCGAGCTGCGCCACGCCCCCTGGATCGGATGGATTCGCGATCTGTCCGCGATGGATCCGTGGTACATCCTGCCGATTGGCATGACCGTCACCATGTATCTGATGACGAAGATGACGCCACAAACCACCACGGACCCGGCACAACAGAAAATGATGGCGCTGATGCCGTTGTTCATGGGCTTCATATTTTTCAAGCTGTCGAGCGGGCTGAACCTTTACATGTTCACAAGCAATCTGGTGGGCATAGGGCAGCAGTGGTATCTGAACCGGGCAGAGCCCCTTCCCGCGAAGGGAAAATTTAAGAAGAAAACGGAATGAGCGAAGGGCAAGCACCAGCCGGAAGAGGATCTGCAGGCAAGCGGCCGTGGCCGCGGGAAAGTTCGCAGGGCGAGGCGCGACTGGATCGCGATCGCGCCGTCGTCGAACTGAAACGCTACCTCGATCTCGCAGTGCGCGAGATGGGTCTGGCCATCGAGTACGAAATTATTACGCCGGGCGCGGCCGCGAGTGCGCCGGGAGAGCCCGAAGTGGCGGTGGTGTTTCACGGGGCTGACGAAGCGCTGCTGCTCGAACACAACGCGGATCTGCTCCTCGCGCTCGAGCACGTGGCCCACCGCTGGCTGCGGCTCGATCCGCGGTTGCACGATCATGTGCGTTTCGATTGTGGCGGATACCGCGCCACACGCCTTGAGGAACTGAAACTTTCGGCGCGCGTTGCGGCGCAGCGTGTGCGCGAAACGGGCCAGCCGTTTCGTTTCAATCCCATGTCGTCGCGCGAGCGGCGGCTGATCCATCTGGAATTGAATGGCGCGGCCGGCGTGCGCACGATGAGCGAAGGCGCGGGCGACCGCCGCCAACTCGTGATATATCCTGCCAACAAGAAATAGCCAAGATTCAAACGAGAGCAGTCCAGCCAGCTAAATTTCTAATGTGTAGCCCTGCTTGCCGACGTTGAAGCACTGTGTCGCGCCGACCTGATCGCTCCGGCCGGCGCATTCGTGAATGTGGCCGCAGAAAAGATACAGAGGCTGAATCCGCTCCACCCATGCGCGGAGCGTGGGGCTGCCGGCATGTTTTCCGTGAGCAAATTCGTCTAGTGATGTGCCCTGCGGAGGAAAATGAACAACGAGATAGAGCGGCTTGATCGCATCGAATGCCGAGAGCGCTTTGGCGATTTGTTCTTCGGAATATTCGCCGGGAGTATTGAATGGAGTGATGTTGCTGTAGCCGAGTCCGGCCCACTGTGTGGCGCCGGTTGCGGACGGAAGTGAGAACACGCGGCGATGAAAATCCACGAAGCCGAATTTTTCGCAGAACGCGCGGGTTTCGTCCTGAGTTTCGTGATTTCCCGGCAGCACCCAGAGACGTTCACCAAGCGGCTGCAGCACTTCGCCACAGCGGTCCAGGGCGCGACCAAAGTTGGAGAGGTCGCCGGCCGCGATGTAAATGTCGGCCGGCTGCATGAGGATTCGTTCGAGAGAGCGCAGGTCGCCATGAATATCGCTAAAGATCAGGATCTTCACTACTTTTCTCCGATATGCGCAGGTAGCGTGATTTTTTTCATGTTACGTTGGAAAATTCCGTTGGATTGCCAGCCTTCTTCGATCACGTTGCCGGCCGAATCGAAAACCACGCGGTAGGTGAAGGGCTGCGGTTTGCTGCGGCGCGGATTCACGAAACGGTGCTCGACGAATTCAACCACATGATGGCCATCCTCCGATTCCGTGCGGATCACCGGGAATCGCGCGAAGTTCCAGTAGAGCTGAACTTCGGAGAGCTGCAACGCGTGAGTAAGGAATTCGTCCGGCGGAGAATCGGCGATGAAGCGAAACGATGGTGGCGCGGGATCGCGAAGATCAAGGTGCGTCTGATAGACGCCGTCCACCGAACGGATCAATCCACCCCAACTGAGCAGGGACGGCGGGAGCGGAATGGCAGCCAGATGGTCCACGGCGATGCGATTTTCCACAGCAAAGCTATGAACGCGCTGAATAGCCGCATGATGGGCCACAGCGCAAAAAAATAAATACCCGACGGTCACGTAGGTGCCCGCGCGGCACCACTGAGCGCGGGTGACGCGAAATCCCCAATCGTTGCGCGCGGGAAGCAGGAACACTGCCGCGATTGCGATGCTCGCGAAGCCGGCAGTCCAGATGTGAATTGGATAGCCAACTGTGCGCGCCACCTGCCACACCGCGAGCGCGCCCAGAGTGAACACGGCCCACATGCGGATGGCGCGGCCCATGCTCTTGTCGCGATCACGATAAATCCACGCGACCACCTGCGGCAGGAGAACGACCGACGTGAAAATAAAATCGATGATGAAGAGCAAATCCCAGGCCACGCGTTGCTGGGAGAGTGGGGTCCACATGCGCGTGCCGAACGAAGTCATACCGTCGAGCACGATATGACTGGCTATAGCGACAGTAAAGATTAGCGTGAGAGCAGCCTGTGAGGGAGCTTCGATCCCGCGGCGGCGCGCGATCCAGCGCGTGAGCCAGGCCAGCGCAGCGGCGAAAAATGGCATGGCGATAAATGAATGCGTGATACCGCGATGATATTTGATGATCGAAAGCGGATCGCGAGAAGCAATCTCAGCGACCACATCCACGTCGGGAAACATGGCGCCCAAAGTGGCCGCGAATGTCGCGACTCGCCCGTGCCGCTCGGAAAAATATCCTTTGCCGATAAGGGCGCCAACGATTCCGTGAGTTACCGTGTCCATGAAGGATTCGAAAAAGGGGAAGTGTACACGATTGAGGAGAGTCAGGCGATTTCGATCAACGGCGAGCCCTTCGCGACTACTTCTCCGATCAATTGTGCTGACACGCCGCGCCGGCCGAGAGCAGCCTGCGCGGGTTGTGCAGCCTCAGGAGCGATAGCGACAAGAAGCCCGCCAGAAGTTTGCGGATCGTAGAACAGCGCCTGAATCTCTTCCGGGACAGAAGGGAGGAATGCAGCGCAGCCTTCGACAAACTCGCGATTATTCTTCATGCCGCCGGAGAAGAATTTCGCACGCGCTGCTTGGATGGCGCCCGGAAGATATGCCACACGGGTGTGATCCAGTTTAAATGACACGCCGCTTCCGATAGCCATTTCGCGAGCGTGGCCGAGAAGTCCGAAGCCGGTCACGTCGGTGACCGCGTGCACGGGCGACTCGCCGTTGGCGGAGTTTTCGATTTCGTGCAGGCCTTCCGCGGCGTCGCGATTCAGGCGCGTCATCGAAGCGGTGGAAGAAGCGACCCAGGCGTCTTCCGCGCGAGCTTGTTTGAGTGCAGTGGAGATTACGCCAGTGCCGATGGCCTTCGTGAGCAAAAGCAAGTCGCCGGGGCGCGCGCCAACATTCTTCCAGATGCGACCGGGATGGATCACGCCGGTGACGGCATAGCCGAATTTCAGTTCCTCGTCGCGGATGGAATGTCCTCCCACGACGGTGCAGTTTGCTTCCGTCATTTTCGCCAGGCCGCCGCGCAGAATTTGTTCGAGAATTTCCGGCGGGCTGGATGCGGGAAACGCAACGATGGTAAGAGCAGAAACCGGCCGGCCGCCCATGGCGTAAACGTCGCTGAGAGCGTTTGTGGCCGCCACCTGACCGAAGAGTGCAGGGTCATCCACAATGGGAGTGAAAAAATCGACGGTCTGGACGATGGCAAGATCCTCGCGGAGTCGGTAGACAGCCGCATCGTCGCTGGTTTCAAAACCGACGATCAGATTTGGATCCGTTTGCGCGGGCAGACGCTTCAACACCGCGTCAAGCACGCTGGGACTTAGTTTCGCGGCGCAGCCTGCTGCCTTCGCGTTGGTGGTTAAACGAACTGCTGTCTCTGCCAAGAGATGTCCTCCTAAAATCCGACGAAATGATTATAACTCCGCTGTGATTTCAGGCTGCGCGAATCCACGCGGCCCAAGGGGGTGGCCGCTTTGGTCTGAAGGCAAAACGCTTGCCCGCACGACGGGCTGCGTCTTGTTATCACTATTACCCCTTTTGCCCACCAACGCGAGTTTGAGGGTGGCCTTTCGCGGCCCAGCTTTACAATTGAAGATACAGACCTTGTCTTTTTTCCGTGGTTAGGCGAATTACAGGGATTCTTTTCCCCAATCGGTTGCAGGTAAGCAGGGCGCGGAGAGCATTGCGATGATCATTCCCATTGCACATGAAGATCAGCGGGGCCGGCGGTGGCCCTATGTGACCATTGCCATCATCGCGCTAAACGTAGTGGTCTTCCTCTTCACGCACACAAAAATGGAGGCCGAGCAGCACGAAGCCGGCGAAGTCCAATTCCACATTCTCGCGCTGAGCGCCCGTTATCCGGATCTGCAGTTGACGCCCGAAGCGAGCGACATGGCCGAATCGTTCAAGCGTGAACACGCAAGAGTGTACGCAGCGCTCGCGACGCCGAACCGCAGGCCGTATGACAGTTGGGATGTGCAATTCTTAATCCGCGAGTGGAGCGACACGGAGCTGCAAGCCCAGATGGCGATGCTTACCACGCGACTGGATCAGCTTCACCATGATTCGCTGGCGTGGAACTACGCGTTCCATCCTTATCATCCGACGGTCATTAGTTATGTTTCGGCGAATTTTCTGCATGGAGGATGGCTGCACCTAATTTTCAACATGTGGTTCCTGTGGTTGGCGGGAACGGTGCTGGAGGACGCATGGGGCCGGGTGGTCTATCCGATTTTTTACCTGGTCTGCGGAGTGATGGCGCTGGCGTTTCACGCCGGAGTTTTTCGCGGCAGCTTCATGCCGGTAGTGGGCGCTTCGGGGGCCATCGCTGGATTGATGGGCGGATTCTTAGCGCGCTTTCCGAAGACAAAAATTAAACTGGCGTGGCTGTTCCTGTTTCGCTTCTACAAATTTTCGGTGCCTGCGTACATCCTGCTCCCCTTGTGGTTGGTGATTCAGGTGTTCTGGGGCGCGATGTCCGGAGCGGATGGCGGCGTGGCTTACTGGGCCCACGTCGGCGGCTTCGCCTTCGGAGCGCTTGGCGCCGTCCTGCTGCGCGTGAGCGGCATTGAGAAAACGATGGATCAAGCGATTGAAGCGAAAGTCACCTGGACGGCCGATGCGCCGCTGGTGCAGGCCACGGAGCTGCTCGGCGAAAATAACACGGAGGCAGCAGTGGCCACGCTGCAACAACATGTGAAAGACAAGCCGGATTCGATTGATGGGCACATGATGCTGTTGAAAGCTCAGGAAAGAAAATCCGATACCACTGGGCAGAAAGAGACTCTCGCCAACCTTTGCCGCCTTTACATAAGCGAGGGAGATCCTGACACAGCGTGGAATTACTACGAGCAGTTTACGACGCTTGGCGGCGAGAAATTGCCGAGGGGGGTCTGGCTGGAATTGTGCCGGTATCTCGAGCGCAATCAGAACTGGGACCGCGCGGTGACTGAGTACGAGCGGCTGGCACAGAAAAACTCTGGCGAGCGTGCTTCCGTCCCGGCGCTGGTGGCCGCTGCACGTATCTGCCTCACAAAACTGAACCGACTTGCCGATGCTGAGCGTCTCTACCAGGCCGCTGCGGCTTCGCCCGTGCCCCATCTGGATCTCCAGCAAGAGATTGACGAAGGATTGAAGAAGTGCGCTGCCGCTGCGCCTGCACCGGGAACATACGGCGTGCGATAGCAGAGACCGTGCGGTACGCGAGCGCTTAGGCGCTGGCTGCTGAACGAATGGGAATGGTAATTGTCTTGGCGGGTTGGGTGGTTGCGAGCATGTGGCAACGTCCATCAAAAACAGCGCCAGGCTCGATAATCAAGCAAGGGGTGTGGATCTCACCCGTGACGATTGCCTTGGGCTGAATCTCTACTTTGCCTTTGGCTTTAATGGTTCCATCGAAACGGCCGGCGATGATGACGTAGTTCCCTTCGATCTGACCCTCAATGCGGGCGTTCTCGCCTAGAATCAGTTTTTCATCGGACGTGATGGTTCCCTTCATCGAGGAGTCGATCCTGAAAGTGCCTGTCGTGTCCAGCCGACCATCAACAGAGACACCCTTTTCCAAGAAGCCAGTCCATTCTCCTGATTCGTGATCTTTGCGATCAAGCCAGTTAAAGGCCATATTTATTCCCTACGTGAGTAGTTCATTCTTTCATCAATTGGTCGTAAATACGCGTTAAATCACTATCGTCGTAGTATTCAAATATTAACTGGCCTGGCTTGCCCATCATTTTTGGCCTCATCAGCACCCGGGTTCCATATTTCCGCTGGAGTTCCTCTATCGCGGCGGCTGTGTTTGGATCGGTGGAGATAGGCGAGCTAGAGGAGCGGGGCTGCAAATTGCGAGCAGCAAATCTCTCGACTTGCCGGACGGTCATGCCTCCCCGTGCAATTTTCTTGGCAATCGCCAGGCGAAGCTTGGAATCCGCTATGGCCAGGAGGGCACGGCCATGTCCAGCGGTCACTCGGCCGTCTTCGAGAAGCTCCTGAATTGGCTCCTCGAGTTTAAGCAGTCGAAGTGCGTTTGCGATTGTCGCGCGGTCTTTACCCGTGCGATCGGCCACCTGCTCCTGGGTAAGGCGGAACTCATCAGTAAGCCGCTGAAATGCGTGGGCCTGTTCGATGGGATTCAGATCTTCGCGCTGGAGATTTTCAACGAGGGTCATCTCGAGCGCCATTTCTTCGGGCACGTCTCTCACGACAACGGGAACTCGCGACAAAGCCGCTCTTTGCGCGGCCCGCCAGCGGCGCTCGCCGGCGATCAACTGAAACCGTCCGGCAATTCTCCGCACTACCAGTGGCTGAACAATGCCACTCGATTGAATTGAGCGCGCTAACTCCTCGAGTGCGGCTTCGCGGAAACGGGTTCGCGGCTGGTAAGGGCTCGGATCGATCAGGTCAATATCGACCTGCAGGAGGCCATCACTTGGAGCCGCCGCTGGTGCCATCGCCGCTGCTGTCCCCGCCCCCACTCCCACTGCTGCCGGTGGCGCCTCCGGCTGCTGCGGCGGCTGCTGCGTCTGAGGTCGTTGTGCCTGCTGCGGGCCTGGCTCCCTGATCAGGGCGCTCAGTCCCCTGCCCAACGCGTTTCTGGGCATTTGCGATTACCTCCTTTGCAAGTTGAATATAGCTTTCGGCCCCTTTACTATGTATGTCGTAGAATATTACTGGCTTTCCGTGGCTGGGGGCCTCGGCCAAGCGGACATTTCTAGGAATCACTGATTCAAATACCTGCGTTCCGAAGAAGCTGCGCAGGTCGGCTGCGACCTGCTTTGAAAGGGTAGTTCTGTCGTCATACATGGTGAGCAATATTCCTTCGATCGCGAGTGCCGGATTAATGGTTCGGCGCAGGCGCATCAAGGTGTCAAGGAGCTCAGAGACACCCTCGAGTGCCAGATACTCACATTGAATTGGAACAAGTACGGAATCGCTTGCGGCCAGCGCGTTTAAAGTCAGAAGGTCAAGAGCAGGTGGTGAGTCGATCAAAACGAAGGAATAGTTGTCTCGGACTTGCTGAAGAATGGCCCTGAGCCTGTATTCGCGATTATCCATTGAGACCAGCTCAACAGATGCGCCGACAAGATTCTTATCGGATGGGATAATGTCGAGGGCCTCGACTTGCGTGCGCTGGACAATACGGTCCAACGGTTCGTCGAGTATTAAAGATTGATAGAGCGTGCGGCGGGCAGGATCCTTTGGAAATCCCAGTGCGCTGGTGGTATTTGCCTGCGGATCGCAATCAATTACCAGTGTACGGTGCTCAGCAACTGCTAAGGAAGCCCCTAGATTCACGGCGGTTGTCGTCTTGCCGACACCGCCTTTTTGATTGGAAATTGCAATGACCCGCGCCAAATCATCCCCCAGAAGGAATTGGCCAGTAGAAAGCGGAATGTAGCAGAAACAAATATTGCGGCGCAAGATGTTTCACGTGGAACAACTAGCTTTCGACGAACGACACTTGGCAGTGTTCCACGTGGAACGAACTGCAACTGATCAAATCTCAGCGCCTGGTGATCCAACGAGGATATATCTACGAGTAGAGCCAGGAATAAGCATTGGTTCACGCCAAATCCATGAATCCTCGCCAGCGATCGCTCGAGCGTCGTCTTGCCCAAGCCAGAGAATCAGCATGCCATGGGGAGTGAGCCGTTCACTGGACCAAGATAAGAGAGCCTTATAGTCGCCAACGGCGCGTGCAGTTACGTAATCGAACTGGAGCGCGTTTGATTTAACTTGCTGCGCTCGTAGCCGAAGCACTTCAACTTGGTCCAGCCCTAGATTCCTTACAACCTCAGAAAGGAACGCGGTCTTCTTGGCATTCGATTCGATGAGCGTTACTTCGAGCTCCTGGGTGGCCATGCGCAAGGGTAATGCCGGGAAACCAGCTCCAGAACCAACGTCGGCGAGCCGACCTTTTCCAATCGGAACAGACGAAGCGGCAAACAGGCTTTCTCCAAAGTGAAATCGTAGAATTTCGATCGGATCAACGACCGTGGTTAAGGAAACCCTTTGATTCCAGCGTAATAGCAGGGACATATACGACCTGATTGCCGCGCAGTGGCCTTGATCAGGGTGGAATCTATACGCCGCCAACGTTTCCTTTATCTTCTCATCAGAGATGTGTTGTTGATCCATTATGTTATATAAATAGTACTACGTAAGTAATAATATGATCGATATCATCCTGTGCGTTCGCTTGCGTCGCTTGGATGGACTACTGCCGAGCGAAGTTTTCCGGGCGCTAAGAACCCGGCGGCCAGGTCAGCCACAAAATGCGCAGCGAGTGGCGCCAAGAGGCTACCTGTCCAGGCACGAATCGAAGAAAACAAGAGACCTATGACAGACGTGGAAAGCAATCCACGTTTCCCCTGGTACAAGTGAGCCAGAGCGAAAATGCCAGCAGAGCCGAGAATCCCGGCGAGGGCCAGTCCATGCGCCCAGGATTGAAATACAAATTGAACAAAACCGCGGTAAATGATTTCTTCGCAGACGGCCACAGTTGATACCAGAGCAAAGAATGCCAAACGCTCGACATTGTCCTGCGGAAAAATCTTGAGGGCTAATTGCGGGAGGAGGCCTTTAATTTCAGCGGGGCGGGCCGCCATGCGCCGCAGGCTGGAGATCTGGTTCAGCAGAATCAGCGAAGAGAGGATAATCGCAGCCGCGACGGCAAGTTGCGGCTTCGGAAGCGCAAGGCCCAACTGCTCGACTGGGATGCCACGTGCGCTGGTGCGCCAGAGAATGATGCATGCAGCGAACCACTGAAACGCGATGGTAGAAGCATAGAGGCTGAGCCGGTCCATCTTCGTGGTTTGCGACATGGCAAGCAATTGGTGAACGCGCCTGCGCCCGAGCCAGGGCACAGCAACAGAGAGAAAAATCAGGATGAGCGCGAAGTCCCAGGGCATGACGATAGATGAAAACATTTTTGCAAGGCGGGAGCAAGCCGAACTCTAGTTGACACTGGTAGAGGCGCCGCCGTATCGTTTCTGATTCATTCGAACGAGCCATCATGAAAATTCTTGTACTGGGCAGTGGCGGTCGCGAGCACGCGTTGGTATGGAAACTCCGGCAATCGCCTAGCGTTGAAAAAATCTGGTGCGCGCCGGGGAATGGTGGAATTTCCGATGATGCAGAGTGCCTGCCGTTGGACCTGTCGGATGTGAAAGCTACAGCCGAGCTCGCAGCAAAACTCGGGGCGGATCTAACGATTGTCGGGCCGGAGTTGCCGCTGGTCCTCGGCGTGGCGGACGAATTTGCGAAGCGTGGTTTACTGCTACTTGGGCCAACGCAAAAAGCAGCGCAGCTTGAGGGCAGCAAAATTTTCGCCAAGCAATTCATGGAGCGCCACAAGCTTGCGACAGCCGCGATTTATGGAATTCACGATTCCATGGCGCAGGCGCAGGAAGCGCTGCGTGCAGTGCGCTGGCCTCTGGTGATCAAAGCAGACGGACTGTGCGCGGGCAAGGGAGTGCTGGTGACGTCGTCGGCCGAGGAAGCCGCGGAATTCCTGGACCGCGCGATAAAGCGACGGGAATTTGGAGATGGCGGCAAGAAAATCTTCCTGGAAGAGGCGCTGACCGGCGAAGAGCTTTCTTACATTGTGCTGGCCGATGGGAAAAATTTTATTCCGATGCCGCCAACGCGCGATCACAAGCGCGCGTTCGACGGAGACAAGGGACCAAACACGGGCGGCATGGGCGCGTACTCGACGGATGAGATCATGTCGAAAGAGTTGGAAGCCAGAATCGTGGAAACGATTGTGCGGCCCACTTTGGCTGGACTTGAAGAAGATGAAACGCCCTATAAAGGGTTTCTGTACTTTGGTTTGATGATCACTGCCGAGGGTCCGAAGATTCTCGAATACAATTGCCGGCTCGGCGATCCGGAAACGCAGGCAATTGTGTTACGTGCGGATTTCGACCTGGCGGCTGCGTGCTTGGCCGCTGCACGAGGGGAACTCGGAGGATTTCGCGCGAGATGGAAGTCAGCTGCAAGCGTCTGCGTGGTGGTTGCCTCTCAAGGCTACCCCGGAAATCCGGTAATAAATGTGCCGATAAATGGTCTTGATGAGGCAGAACAAATCCCTGGCGCAGTGATATTTCACGCAGGCACAAAGCGAGAAGGCAAGAGCTACTACACGAGTGGCGGTAGAGTGCTTGGGGTGTGTTCATGTGAAGGCGGAATTGGTGCTGCTGCTACGATTGCTTACGACGCAGCTAGTAGGATTAGTATCCAGGGTTCCCAGTACCGTAGAGATATTGGTGCAGGAGTGACAAGAAAAGGCCGTGCCGCAGCCGAGACACCCAATGGCTGAGGTGCTCCATTTATTCACATGCCTGGTCCACCGATTTCCAATGGAAGAGGTTGAGGAGGCAGAGGCAATTGAGGACAAGGGTTTCAAAGGGTGTATTCATGGAAGGCCGGGGAGCAAGCGGCAGGTTCTGCTGATGGATATAGAGACGCTCGATAAATTTGGGATTCCGCCAGCGGCTGTGAAAGAAAATATCACGACACAGGGACTAGATTTTGGGCGCTTAAGTGTGGGGCAGCGGTTGAGGGTAGGGGAAAGTTTGCTGGAGATTACGATCCCGTGCGACCCTTGCTCTCGCATGGATGAAATTCGTCAGGGATTGCAGCACGAGCTGCGGGGCCAGCGAGGCTGGCTGTGCCGCGTGGTAGAAGCGGGGAAAGTAAAGCGTGGTGATCAGATCGAACTGGTAGCAGCAGTCAACCAGATGACAGTCTAGGAGAGATTACAGGTGGCAAGAAGTGAAAAGGGAAAGACGGCGCTGGTCGGCATCCTGATGGGTTCGGACACAGATCTTCCGGTGATGAACGAGGCCGGGAAAACGCTCGAGAAATTCGGAATCGGCTATGAGATGGAAGTGGTTTCCGCGCACCGTACTCCAGCACGCGCGCACGAGTACGCCACCACTGCCGTAAAACGTGGGCTGAAGGTGCTGATCGTGGGTGCGGGTGCGGCGGCGCATCTGGCTGGGGTGATGGCTGCGAATACGACGCTACCGGTGATCGGGGTGCCTCTCGGGACGAGCTCTTTAAACGGGCTCGATGCTCTGCTAGCGACTGTACAGATGCCTGGCGGAATTCCCGTAGCCACCATGGCGATTGACAAGGCTGGCGCTGTGAATGCGGCAATATTTACGGCGGAGATATTGGGGCTCTCCGATCCGGATATCGCGCAGCGCTTGGTGGAGCATAAGGAAGAATTGGTGCGCGGGGTGGCGGAAAAGAATGCCCGCCTGAAACAACAACTCGGCGAGAAGAAATAATCGGCGAAAATTCTAAGGTTCAGAAGGCGGCTTCGCCAGTGTGGGAGCGCCTTCTGGGCGTTCTTGTTTCCGGCCAGGCCTTTTTGGTTCAGGCGGAGGCTGAAGGATCCACTGGAATCCAGTCTGTGCGCCAATGGCAGCCATGGTCTGCCGCGAATTGGGAGGGCTGATGGCCGCGAGCGCCGCGCGCAGGAATTGGATGGCATCAGCCGCGGGCACCTTGTTAATTTCGCCCTGCAGAACAGAACCCACAACGTGCGACACTTGGGCGTCAGAGGATTCGCGCATTCTCGCCAGCCGCGGATCATTTTGACGCAGCAAATCGAGCAGCGTAGGTGAAGTGTCTCCCGGCGGGTAATGAAATTCCACGAGCGTGCGCGGCTGGCCTTTTTCCGGAGGCCAGAATTGCAGATAACGCGGGCGCAAGACGCGCGTGTCCCAATAATCGCCGCGCTCTGGATCCTGCTGGAGCGGAAACATGGCCTGCCAGATTTCCGGGCCATACCCTTCGATGTAGTCCGCGAGGATTAATTCAGCCACGGGCTCCTCCGCAGGCAAATCTATTTTGTTATGGAGGTTTTTCGCCACTTGATTGAGCCGCTCAAGCACACCCTGGCCAATGGCCTGAATGTCCGCAGCTTCGGTGCCTTCCTGAGGTTGCTGCAAGCGAGGATCCTGCGGAATCATGCGGCTGTGCAATTGCGGAAGCTCGCGGTCGAGTCGCGCGAGCTCGAGTTGAGATGTAACGGAAAACCAGTCAACGGCTCCCAGCATGACGCCAATCCGCCGGCTGGCGAGCGGTACGGGAATCGGCGGATAGGTGCCAGATTCGATAGGATTTTCAACTGTGCCGACGATGATGGCGTCCTTCGCAACGAGGATGACCACTCGACCAGCCGCAAGATTGGCGATGATTTCGTCGCCTGGTGTCTCTGATGTTTCCTGCGCGTGCGCGCAAAGTGGAACCGCAAGCAGGACAGCGGAAAGAATTGCGCCGTGCGTGGCCCAGCGGTGCCAACCGAGTCTGAAATGCGGTGGGCCGAATGAATTGCGGAATCGCACGGGCAGACTCAACCCCCCGAGGCCGACGTGAGCTGGCGGCGCGCGATGGATTGAATGGCGGTGATGGCGATGACGTGCGCGATATCGTCGGATGTGCATCCACGCGAGAGGTCATTGGCAGGCCGCGCCAGACCCTGGAGGATCGGTCCCAGGGCCACGGCTCCGGCAAAACGCTCGACAAGTTTGTATCCAATATTGCCGGAATCGAGGTCGGGGAAAATGAGCACATTGGCACGACCGGCCACCGGCGAACCTTTGGCCTTGGTTGCGCCAATTGCCGGGACCAGCGCTGCGTCCACTTGCAGCTCGCCATCCACGGCTAGACCGGGTTGCCGCACCTTCACAATGCGCAGCGTCTCGCGGATTTTCTGCACGTGGGCGTGCTCCGCGGAACCTTTGGTGGAAAACGAGAGCAGCGCGACGCGCGGCTCCACTTCGAGAAAGGCTCGTGCATTTTCCGCGGTCGCGATGGCGATTTCAGCCAACTCCTGCGAAGTGGGATCGGGTACAACGGCACAATCGGCAAAAAGTATCGCCCCTTTTTCACCGATGGTGATTCCGTTGCGCTCGGGCACGATCATCAAGAAAAAGCCGGACACGATGTGGGCGTCGGATGCGAGACCGATAGCATGCAGCGCAGCGCGCACGGTTTCCGCAGTGGAATTTGCGGCGCCACCGACCGTTGCGTCCATGTCTCCTGCAGCCACGCTTAACGCCGCAAAATATAGCGGCTTGCGTGCCGCTTCGAGGGCCTCTTCCAGCGTAGTGCCGTGCGCGCGGCGGCGTTCGAGATAGATTTGGGCGTAGGCGTCGAGGCGCGGACTTGCCAGTGGATTGAGGATTTCGACTTCGTCCAGTTTCACGCCGAGGCGGTTGGCGGCTGCTCGAATCGTGTCGGCGCGGCCAAGAAGAGTTATCTTCGCGTAACGCTCCGCCGTGACGCGCGCTACGGCCTGGATGGCGCGGTCGTCTTCGCCCTCGGGCAGCATGATGCGTTGGGGCGTGGCCCGCGCACGATTCTTGAGTTTCTCGAGAAGTTCCACCACGGCTCAAGTTACCACAAATCCGAGGGAGGGAAGTAAATCCATGACTGTGGATGTATGAGTTTTCAGCGCCAGCGGATGCTGGTGTCGCAATCACGCCGAATTCTAGTAAAATCCAAGGGCCAGTTTACAAACCCACCTGGGAAATCGAACCATGGGAATTCTGAGTGTGTTTAAAGGAGGGGGTCTGAGATCCCCGAACAGCATACGGCACAAGGGAAGGCGGCTCGCAGAATATCTGGAGGCACATCAGCGTTTCGTGCGTGGCGACGAAACAGGCGCGCGCGCGGATCTGGCAGGA
>Ga0210384_10003521_pt1 | contig 18056 bp, 11 predicted proteins | sample IncBWH2MmetaG_FD_160574 | JGI IMG/M metagenome (GOLD analysis project Ga0210384, IMG submission 160574) | Forest soil microbial communities from Barre Woods Harvard Forest LTER site, Petersham, Massachusetts, United States - Inc-BW-H-2-M | ecosystem: Environmental > Terrestrial > Soil >...
CCATCTCCCACGACTGTCCCTCGCGACGTCGGTGACGTCGCTCGCGCTGATGCTGAGCCCACCCGCTTCCGCCGAGACCGTCACGATCGGCATCGGCACGCAGGACACCACGACCAACACGGTGACCACGGGAACGGTGGTCCGGCAGCTTCATCTCCTCGAGAAATTCCTGCCGACCGAGGGCAAATACGCCAACATCAAGTTCGAGCTGGATTGGCAGAACTTCACCTCGGGGCCGCCCGTCACCAACGCGATGATGGCCAACAAGCTGCAGTTCGGCATGATGGGCGACTATCCCCTCATCGTGAACGGCTTCACCTTCGAGAACAACCCGGAGAGCAAGAGCCGGCTGATTGCGGTGGCGGCCTACAGCCTTTCCGGCTCCGGCAACGGCATTGTCGTCCACAAGGATTCGCCCTACTACGATCTCGCCGATCTCAAGGGCAAGCTCGTCAGCGTACCCTTCGGCTCGGCCGCCCACGGCATGGTGCTGAAGGCGATGCAGGACCGCGGCTACGGCGCTGATTTCTTCCAGCTCGTGAGCCAGAGCCCCGAGGTCGGCTCGACCAATCTGCAGGAGAAGAAGATCGACGCGCACGCCGACTTCGTGCCGTTCGCCGAGCTGCTGCCGTTCCGCGGTTTCGCGCGAAAGATCTTCGACGGCGTCGAGACCAACCTGCCGACCTTCCATGGCGTCGTGGTGCGCACCGACTTTGCCGAGAAATATCCGGAAGTGGTCGTGGCCTACGAGAAGGCCATCATCACCGCCAACCAGTGGCTGCGCGACAACCCGAAACTTGCGGCCGAGAAGATCCAGGAATGGACCGGGATCAACAAGGAAGTCGTCTACATCTTCCTCGGCGCCAGCGGCAACATGACGACCGATCCCACCATCAAGCCGGCGCTGATCGATGCGGCCGCGACCGACGTCAAGGTGCTGCAAAAACTCGGGCGCATGAAGGAGTTCGATTTACATAAGTGGGTCGATGATTCCTATCTCCGCAAGGCCTATGCGGAGATGAAGCTCGACTATGACGCCCAGCTCGCCAGCACGAAGAATTACGAAATCGCGGGCGAAGACGCATTCTGCAAGAAGCCGATCGGCGACCCGCGCAAGGCCGGCGAGGTCTGGGTCGAGGAAGGCGGCATCCTGCCCTTCGCCAGCGCCGCCTGCACGCTCGGCGCCTACGCGGACTTCAAGGCCAAGGGCACGAAGATCAACGTCGCCTATGTCTTCGACACCTCGCGCGGCATCAAGCTGTTCGCCGACCAGGCCTTCTTTGCGGTCGGCGGCGGCGAGATCGCGCCATTCCTTCTCAGGAAGGACGCCGAGGCTTATGCCGCGAAGATCGACGGCAAGGTGCTCGGATTCGAGGACGCAGTGAAGGCAGCCGTCGGCGGAGGCAAGACGTGAGCAGTCCTGCCATCCTGCGGCAACAGGAGCCTGCCGCGCTCGTCGACATCGCGGCCGCCGATGCGCAGCCGGCGGCGGAAACGCCACCGGCCGAACGGCGGCCGAACTTCGCCTCGCTCGCCACCCGCTGGTTCCGACTCAACAGAGAGAGGTTGCGGGCGGTTGCGATCGGCGCGCTCTCGCTGATTGCCTTTCTCGTCGTCTGGCATCTGCTCACGAAGTACCGCGTCGTGTTCTTCGTGCGCTTCACCAACGTGCCCTCGCCGCTCGCGGTCTATGACAGCTTCGCCAGGGCGATCCACGATCCAAAATTCCTGACGCACATCGTGCTGAGCTGCCGGCGCATCTTGATTGGCTTCTCGCTCGCGGCAGTCGTCGGCGTGCCGCTCGGCCTGGTGATGGGCCGTTTCAAGGTGATTGATGAGATCGTCTTCCCGGTGGCGGAAGTGCTGCGGCCGATTCCGGCCATCGCCTGGGTGCCGATGGCGATCATGCTATGGCCTACCAATGAGCAGAGCATCGTCTTCATCACCTTCCTCGGCTCGTTCTTTCCGATCCTGGTGAACACGCTGCATGGCATGTCGCTGGTCGATCCCGTGCTGGTGCGAGCCGCGCAATGCCTGGGCGCACGTGAACGGTCGATCTTCCGCGAAGTGTATTTTCCGGCGTCACTGCCCCACATCTTCACCGGCCTCACCATCGGCATGGGCGTTGCGTGGGTCTCGCTGATCGCGGCCGAAATGATCTCCGGGCAATACGGCATCGGCTACTTCACCTGGGAAGCCTATTCGCTGGTGCAGTACGCCGACATCGCGCTCGGCATGATCACGATCGGCGTATTGGGATTGGGATCGAGCCTGTTGATCCGCGGCGCGGGCCAGCTTGTCATGCCATGGAGGCCGAGATGAGCCGGGTCGAGACGCGTCCGCCGCAGGGCCACATCGAAGTCAGGAATTTTGCGCTCAGTTACGAGACCATCGAAGGTCCGGTCGAAGCGGTCAGCCGCACCGACATCCACGTGAAACCGGGCGAGTTCGTCTCGATCGTCGGACCATCGGGGTGCGGGAAATCCACGCTGCTCAACGCCGTCGCGGGCTTTCTCAAGCCCACGACCGGCGCTGTCAGCGTCGACGGCGAACAGGTACGCGGACCGAGTGCTGAACGCGGCATGGTGTTCCAGCAATATTCGCTGTTTCCGTGGAAGACAGTCCGGGAGAATGTCGAGTTCGGCCTGAAGATGCGCGGCATGCCGCGCGCCCAGCGCGAGCGCGCCGCACGTACGCTGCTCGGACTTGCCGGATTGGAGGCGTTCGAGAAGCACTATCCAGAGCGCCTGTCCGGCGGCATGAAACAGCGCGTCGGCATTGTGCGCGCGCTGGCGACGGGGCCAAAGGTCCTGCTGCTTGACGAACCGTTCGGGGCGCTCGATGCGCAGACCCGTGTCATCATGCAGCAAATCCTGACCAATCTCTGGCAGCGGCTGAAGATCTCGGTCCTGTTCGTGACCCACGACATCGATGAAGCGATCTTCCTGTCGGACCGCGTCTACTGCATGACCGCGCGTCCGGGCTCGATCAAGGCGGAAATTCCGATCCCGCTGGAGCGGCCCCGGCAGCAGGCGATGATGATGTCCTCGGAGTTTCTGGCGCTGCGCCGCGGGTTGATGGCGCTAATCCGCGAGGAGAGCCTCAAAGCCATGGGCGGCGAGATCACGGATCTCGGCATGCAGGGCCTGACCATCGACCTGCACGGCCACTCGCTCGCAGAGATTCTCTGACGCGCCAAGCCGCACTCGTGCAGCGTCGGCTGCGGCGGCCGGCAACGCAGCGTCGATCGCATCGATCAGTGGCTGATCATCCAGGGGCGCGCGGTCGGAAAGCTTTTGGCGCCGCTCTTGGTCTTCCGCGTCAGGCGCGCTGGCTTGCCCGAGCAGCATCCGCAGCCGGGACCGTGCGAGGCCTTGTACTGATCGAGCGTTTTCGGCGCATGCCGGCTGGTTTCGTTGACAGCGATCGCCTTGCGCCGCTCCGAAGGCATGCAGAGGAAATTCGGCGCGGTCAGGATGACACGCGGCGCGGCGCTTTCGCACCGCGGACAGGCCTGCGCATCGTCGCATTCTGCCATCGGCCGCAGGTCGGTGAAAGGCCCGCATTCGTCACACAGATATTCATAAACCGGCATGTTCTGTCCTTGTGAACCCGACCCGAAGCAGCGGCGGCGGCGGATGCGGGACGGCAAGACCGCGCCGTCCCGCGCTCCGTCACAACATCTACTTGTCCGGCGAGAGTGGCATCTGGATGTCGCCCTTGATGTGCTTGATCGGCCCCGCCGCCGAGGGCATGACGTCGAAGTCGAAAATCTCCGTCGGCAGCCAGAGCGTAGCGCAGGCATTGGGCACATCGACGACGCCGGAGATATGGCCCTGGCACGGCGCAGTACCGAGGATCGAATAAGCCTGCGCGCCGGAATAGCCGAACTTCTTCAGATATTCGATCGCGTTCAGGCACGCCATGCGATAGGCGATGTGGACGTCGAGGTAATGCTGCGTGCCGGCCTCGTCGACCGAGATCCCTTCGAAGATCAGGTAGTCCTTGTAGTTGGGCGTGATCGGCGACGGCTTGAAGATCGGATTCTTGACGCCGTACTTCGCCATGCCGTCCTTGATCACCTCGACCTTCAGGTGCAGCCAGCCCGCCATCTCGATCGCGCCGCAGAAGGTGATCTCGCCGTCGCCCTGGCTGAAATGCAAATCGCCCATCGAGAGCCCGGCGCCCGGCACATAGACCGGGAAATAGATCTTCGAGCCGCGCGACAGATCCTTGATGTCGCAATTGCCGCCATGCTCGCGCGGCGGCACGGTGCGCGCGCCCTCCGCACCCACTTTTGCTTTCGCCTCGCCCTTGGCGCGGCCGGCGTGCGCGGTCGGCGCGAACGGCGGATTGGCGAGACCCGGCACGCGGGTCGGGTTGGTCGCGATCAGTGCGGCCTCGCGCGCGTTCCACGCTGCCAGCATCTTCGGATCGGGCAGACAGCCAATCAGGCCGGGATGGATGAGCCCCGCCCAGCTCACGCCGGGGACGTGCCGCGAAGACGTGTAGAGGCCCTTGATGTCCCAGATCGACTTCTGCGCCAGCGGGAAGTGATCGGTCAGAAAGCCGCCGCCATTCTGCTTGGAGAAAAAGCCGTTGAAGCCCCAGAGGCTCTCCTTCAGGGGACCGACGTCGAGCAGGTCGACCACGAGCAAATCGCCGGGCTCGGCGCCCTTGACGCCGATCGGCCCCGACAGGAAGTGCACGATCGACAGATCGATGTCGCGCACGTCATCGGCGGAATCGTTGTTCTTGATAAAGCCGCCGGTCCAGTCGTAGGTCTCTATGATGAAGTCATCGCCCGGATTGACCCACGCCACGATCGGCACATCGGGATGCCAACGGTTGTGGACCATGTCGTTCTCATAAGGCGACTTTGTCAGATCGATCTTGATGAGTGTCTCCGGCATCGAGCCATAGGCCGGCGTTGCTGCGCCGGGCTTGATCATGTCTTGCATCGATAGCTCCCCTGGTTACGAACTGAGGTTAGACAGACAAGTATTTCGAGATTTGAGCGGCATCGACCGAGGCTCGCGGATCGTCGCGGACGATCTCGCCGTTCTCGATGACGAGCACGCGATCGGCGATATCAAGCGCGAAGCTCAGGACCTGCTCGGAGACGACGATCGAAAGCCCACGCTCGTCGCGGATGCGCTTCAGGGTGCGCGCCATGTCCTTGATGATGGAGGGCTGGATCCCTTCGGTCGGTTCGTCCAGCAGCAGCACCTTGGGCTTGGTCGCAAGCGCGCGGGCGATCGCGAGCTGCTGTTGCTGGCCGCCGGACAGATTGCCGCCGCGGCGGCCCTTCATCTCCAGCAGCACCGGAAACAGCTCGTAGATGTCGCCGGGCACGTCCGCGCCGCCGGAGACCACCAGGCCGGTCTCGATGTTCTCCTTCACCGTCATGGCGGAAAAGATCATGCGGCCCTGCGGCACGTAAGCGAGACCCTTGGCGACGCGCTCATAGCTCTTCAGCCCGGAGAGCTCGGCGCCGTCCATTGCGACCGAGCCGCTTTTCGCCGGCAGGATGCCCATCAGCGATTTCATCAGCGTGGTCTTGCCCATGCCGTTGCGGCCCATGATCGCGACGATCTCGTTGGGCGCGACCGAAACGTTGAGGCCGTGCAGCACCTCGCTTTGGCCATAGGCAACGTGAAGATCGGAGATTGCCAGCATCGATTAGTCCTCAATGTCCGAGATAGACTTCGATGACCTTGGGGTCGTTCTTGACCTTGTCCATCGTGCCTTCCGACAGGATCTGGCCCTGATGCAGCACCGTCACCTTGTGGGCGATGTCCTCGACGAATTTCATGTCATGCTCGATCACCAGCACCGAACGATCTTTGATGATACGGTTGAGCAGCTCGGCGGTCTTGGCACGCTCGGAGACGCTCATGCCGGCCACCGGCTCGTCGAGCATGAGCAAGTCCGGATTCTGGATCAGCAGCATGCCGATCTCGAGCCATTGCTTCTGGCCGTGGCTCAACAGCGCCGCATAGGTGTTGAGGCGGTCCTTCAGGAAGATGATTTCCGCGACCTCCTCGATGCGCGCCCTTACCGTGGCGTCGCGGTCGAAGGTGAGCGAGCCGAATACCGAGCGGCCACGGGGAAACGAAATCTCGAGATTCTCGAGCACAGTGAGGTCCTCGAACACCGACGGCGTCTGGAATTTTCGTCCGACGCCCGCTTGCACGATCTCGTTCTCCCGCATTTTCGTGAGCTCCTGCCCACGGAATTGGATCGAGCCCGCGGTCGCCTTGGTCTTGCCGCAGATCAGATCGAGCACTGTAGTCTTGCCGGCGCCGTTCGGGCCGATGATGACGCGGATCTCGTTCTCCTCGACATAGAAGGAGAGATCGTTCACCGCCTTGAAGCCGTCGAAGGAGACGGTGAGGCCGCTCACAGCGAGAAGGAAATCCTTGGGCTGATGACCGATGAGCATGCTGTCCTCCTACTCCGCGGGGGCGCCGTCGGCCACGGAGCCATTGCTCCAGGTGGCCTTGCGTGACGCGAGGAGCCGGTCGATGTGGGGCTGCACGTAGTCCGCCCAAATGCCGGAGAGACCATTGGGGAAGGCCAGCACGACGGCGATGAACAGGGCGCCGAGGCCGAACAGCCAGAGCTGCGGGAAGGATTCCGAGAGGCTGGTCTTGGCGAAGTTGACCAGCAGCGTGCCGTAGACCGCGCCGAAAATCGACATCCGGCCGCCGACGGCGGTGTAGATCACCATCTCGATCGAGGGCACGATGCCGACAAAGGACGGCGACATGAAGCCGACCTCGAGCGTGAACAGCGCGCCGCCGATCGCGGCGAAGACCGCGGCCGCGCAGAACGCGAAGATCTTGAAATTGGCGACGCTATAGCCGGAGAACCGGACGCGATCCTCCTGATCGCGCATCGCGACCAGAATGCGGCCAAGCTTGGTCAGGCGGATGAACTGCGCCGCGACGATGCAGCCGAACAGCAGGACCACCTCGACGAAGTAGAGGATGAATTTGGCTTGGTCGGTGCGGATGTCCCAGCCATGGAGCGTGCGCAGGTCGGTGATGCCGTTGATGCCGCCGGTATAGCCCTGCTGGCCGACGATCAGGATGGTGAGGATAGCCGCGATCGCCTGGGTGATGATGGCGAAATAGACGCCGCCGACACGCCGCTTGAACATCGCCGCACCGATGATGAAGGCGAAGATGCCGGGCACCAGGATGATCGCGGCGAGCGTGAACGGGAAGCTGTGGAACGGCTTCCAGAACAACGGCAACGCCGTGATCTGATTCCAGTCCATGAAGTCGGGGATGCCGGGCGTCGACTGGATCTTGGTGTTCGCGACGCTGGAGGCCTCCAGTTTGAGGAACATCGCCATGCAGTAGCCGCCGAGGCCGAAGAACACGCCCTGCCCCAGGCTCAGAATGCCGCCATAGCCCCAGCACAGCACGAGACCGATCGCGACAAAAGCGTAGGTGAGATATTTGGCGACCAGATTGAGACGGAACACATCCAGTGTCAGCGGCAGGATGACGATGAGCAAGAGCGCGAGCGAGATGAAACCGATCAGTTCGGAGCGGTTGAAAAAGCGCGAGTTGATGATCATGACCCAAGCTTCTTTCTTGTTCTTATTTGCGGACCTTGAGGGTGAAAAGACCCTGCGGCCGCATCATCAGGATGGCGACGATGGTGAGCAGCGTGATGACCTTCGCCATCGACCCCGACAGGAAGAACTCCAGCGTCGACTGCGTCTGCGAGATCGAGAAGGCGGACGCGATGGTGCCGAACAGCGAAGCGGCGCCGCCGAACACGACGACCAGGAAGGTGTCGACGATGTAGAGCTGGCCCGCGGTCGGCCCGGTCGAGCCGATCATGGTGAAGGCGCTTCCCGCGATCCCGGCGATGCCGCAGCCGAGGCCGAAGGTGTAGCGGTCGACCCGCTCGGTGTTGATGCCGACCGCGCCGGCCATCACGCGGTTCTGCACCACCGCGCGCACCTGCCTGCCCCAGCCCGACCAGAACAGAACGTAGGCCACGACGATAGTGATGAGGATGGTCAGACTCATCACGAACATGCCGTTGATCGGAATCTGGATGGAGTCGGTCGCCTGCCACGACCCCATCATCCAATCCGGCAGCTCGACGCCGACTTCGCGCGCGCCGAACACGGAGCGGTAGGCCTGCTGCAGGATCAGGCTCAATCCCCAGGTCGCCAGCATGGTATCGAGCGGGCGCTGGTAGAGATGGCGTATGAGTCCCCACTCGACCAGCATGCCGAGCGAACCGGAGGCGATGAACGCCAATATCATTGCGACGAAGAAATAGCCGGGAAACAGCGTGGGCAAATATTGCTGGAAGGCGTTCGACGTCATCCAGGTGACGTAGGCGCCGAGGATCATGAACTCGCCATGGGCCATGTTGATGACGCCCATCTGGCCGAAGATGACGGCGAGCCCCAGCGCCATCAGAACATAGACGGAGAACAGGATCAGTCCGGCAAAGCCCTGCATTGCGAGGATGGCGCCGAGATCGCCGAGCGAATAGTCACCGAACATGATCCATTCTCCGTGCAGGCATGGGAGCCGCGCGACTCACGCGAGGCGGAGGCTTGGGCGTGGACCGCTCGGGTCCACGCGCTGGCTTGGAAGGTGATGGCGTCCGCTGACGCGGACCTTCACTGGTAGCCCTTCGGGAACGGATCGGGCTCGACGAGATCGGCGGTCTCGTAGATCAGCTCGTACTGGCCGTCCGCCTTGGCGCGGCCGACGCGGGTTTTCGACCAGAGGTGATGGTTCTCGTGGATGCGGACGTAGCCTTCCGGCGCGCCCTTGAATTCCACGCCGGGCGACGCGGCCGCGATCTTGTCGATATCGAAGCTCTGCGCCTTCTCCACCGTCAACTTCCACAACCACGGGCCGAGGTAGGCGGCCTGGGTCACGTCGCCGATCACGGTCTTCTCGCCCCACATCTTCTTGAAGGCGGGCACGAAAGCCTTGTTGTTGGGATTGTCGAGCGACTGGAAGTACTTCATGCAGGCATAGGCGCCGGCGATATTTTCGCCGCCGATGCCGTCGATCTCGTCTTCGGTGACCGAAATGGTGAGCAGCGTCTGCTTCGACAGGTCGATGCCCGCCGCTTTCAGCTGCTTGTAGAAGGCAACGTTCGAGCCGCCGACGATGATGGCGTAGATGACGTCGGGCTTGGTCAGCTTGATCTTGTTGATGACCGAGTTGAACTGGGTCGAGCCGAGCGGGAAGTATTCCTCGCCCACGACCTTTGCGCCCTGCAGATGACCCTCGATATGCTTGCGCGCAATCTTGTTCGACGTGCGCGGCCAGATGTAGTCGGAGCCGAGCAGATAGAAGGTCTTGGCGCCTTTGGTCTTGTTGACCCAGTCGAGACCGGCGATGATCTGTTGGGTGGCTTCCTGGCCGGTATAGATGACGTTCTTCGACTGCTCGAGGCCTTCATAGAAGGTCGGGTAGTAAAGCATGCCGTTATATTGCTCGAACACCGGCAGCACCGCCTTGCGCGACGCCGAGGTCCAGCAGCCCATCACGGCCGCGCATTTATCGTTGACGAGCAGCTTCTTCGCCTTCTCGGCGAAGGTCGGCCAGTCGGAAGCGCCGTCTTCCTGGATGAACTTGATCTTGCGGCCGAGCACGCCGCCGGCTGCGTTGATCTGCTCGATCGCAAGCTTTTCCGCCTCCACCGAACCGGTCTCCGAGATGGCCATCGTGCCGGTGACGGAATGAAGGATGCCGACGGTTGCTTCGGTGTCGGTCACGGCCAGCCCGGTGGTGTTGACCGCGGAAGTCGGGGGCACGTCGGCGAAGGCCGGCCGCGGCAGCATCGAAATTGCCGGCAAGGCCGCCATTCCCATCAGAAGTTTGCGCCGCAGCGGCGATTTCAGTCCCTTCTTGATCTCGTCTGACATGAGCACCCCATCTGGTTCGAGGACTTGGCTATCGGTCAGGCGAGGATTGCCCAAATTTGTGCACTGCACAGATACGCAAGATCGCGTATATTGCACCGCAAAATAGCGACGTAGGGTTTGGCCCAGGATTTGCGAGGAGTTTTGGATCTCATCGGGTCGGGAGTTGGATTGCAGTGGCAGGGCGGCAGCGGATAGACCGCGTCAGGCGCCAATATAATCAATGGGTTGCCAACCAGACGCTGGAAGACTATGCGCTACGCTTCACCGCCAAGAGCGCGCGCCGATGGTCCGCCGCCCGCGTCGCCAATACGGCGCTCGGCGCCATCTCCTTCCTGGCGCTGGAGGCGATCGGCGGCACCATCACCCTGAACTACGGCGTCACCAACGCCACGGCCGCCATCCTGGTGGTCAGCGTCATCATTTTCGGCTGCGGCCTGCCGATTGCCTACCATGCCGCAAAATGCGGCATCGACATTGATCTCCTCACCCGCGGCGCTGGCTTCGGTTATATCGGCTCGACCATCACCTCGCTGATCTACGCCTCCTTCACCTTCATCTTCTTCGCGATCGAGGCGGTGATTCTCGCCTCCGCGCTGGAGATGTGCTTCGGCATTCCGCGCCCGATCGGCTACCTCATCAGCGCGGTCGTGATCATTCCCCTGGTGACGCATGGCATCACGCTGATCAGCCGCTTTCAGCTCTGGACGCAGCCGGCCTGGGTCGTGCTGCACATCATGCCGTTCGCCGCGATCGCCTGGGCCAATCCGCATTCCTTTGCGGAGTGGACAAAGTTCGCCGGCGAGCATGGCAATCCCGATGGGCATCTCGACCTCTTTCTGTTCGGCGCGGCGGCATCGGTCGTGTTCTCGCTGGTGGCGCAGATCGGCGAGCAGGTCGACTTCCTGCGATTCCTGCCGCGCGATCGCCGTACCACGTCGCAGAAGGCCTGGTGGATTGCGCTGCTCAGCGCCGGCCCCGGCTGGATCGTGCTCGGCTTACTGAAACTGCTCGCGGGCTCGTTCCTCGCCTATTTCGCGCTGATGCATGGCGTTTCCACCGAGCATGCGGCCGAGCCCGCGAGCATGTATCTGGAAGGCTTCCGCTATGTGTTGTCGCAGCCTGATCTGGCGCTGGCGCTGACCGGCACCTTCGTGATCCTCTCCCAGCTCAAGATCAACGTCACCAACGCCTATGCCGGCTCGATCGCCTGGTCGAATTTCTTCTCGCGCCTGACCCACAGCCATCCCGGCCGCGTGGTGTGGCTGGTGTTCAATGTGCTGGTCGCGCTGCTGCTCATGGAAATCGGCGTCTACAAGGCCCTGGAGCAGACGCTGGCGCTGTACTCCAACGTCGCGATCGCCTGGGTCGGCGCGCTGGTCTCCGACCTCGTCGTCAACAAGCCGCTGGGCCTGCGCCCGCCGCAAATGGAGTTCAAGCGCGCGCATCTCTATGACGTCAATCCGGTCGGTGTCGGCGCCATGACGATCGCGACCATCGTTTCCATCACGGCGTTCTACGGCGTGTTCGGCCCGACCGCGAAGGCATTGTCGGCCTTCGTCGCGTTGACGGTCGCCTTCATCACCGCGCCCGCGATCGCCTATCTGACCGACGGCAAATTCTACATCGCGCGCAAGCCCAAGAAGAGCTGGCAGAACATCGAATCCATTCGGTGCTGCATTTGTGAGCACCATTTCGAGCCCGAGGATACCACCTCCTGCCCGGCCTATGCCGGCCCGATCTGCTCGCTGTGCTGCTCGCTCGACGCGCGCTGCCATGATCTCTGCAAGCCACATGCGCGCGTGCAGGCGCAGATCTCGGAGACGCTGGGCAGGCTGTTGCCGCAGCGGGTCTATGCCAGGATCAATTCGGAGCTCGGCCATTACCTCGGCGTGTTCGCGGTCTCCGCCGGCCTCGTCGCCCTGACGCTCGGGCTGATCTATCTGCAGACCTCGGCGATCGCACCCGCAGACAAGCTGCTCGTCTCCGATGTGCTGTGGAAGGTGTTCTTCACACTGGTCCTCATCATCGGCGTGGTGGCGTGGCTGTTCGTGCTGGCGCAACAAAGCCGCCGCGCCGCGGAAGCCGAGACGCGGCGCCAGACGACGCTTCTGATTCAGGAAATCGACGCCCACAAGCGTACCGACGCCGAGCTGCAGCGCGCCAAGGAAGTCGCCGAATCCGCGAACCTCGCCAAGAGCCGCTATGTGGTGGGCTTGAGCCACGAGCTGCGCTCGCCGCTGAATGCGATCTCGGGCTACGCGCAATTGCTGGAGCAGGATTCCTCGCTGCAGACCAAGCCGCGCGACCAGGTGCGCGTGGTCCGCCGCAGCGCCGATCATCTCTCCGGCCTGATCGACGGCATTCTCGATATTTCCAAGATCGAGGCCGGCCGGCTCTATCTGTCGCGCGACGAGGTTCGCTTGAGCGAATTCCTCGACCAGCTCGTCGGCATGTTCCGCCTGCAGGCGGCGGCCAAGGGCGTCGAGTTCGTGTTCAAGCGGCCGGCGGTGCTGCCGCTCGTGGTCTACGCCGACGAGAAACGGCTGCGCCAGATTCTGATCAACCTGCTCTCCAACGCCATCAAGTTCACGCAAACGGGCAGCGTGCAGTTCGTGGTGCATTACCGCAGCCCGGTCGCCGAGTTCGAGGTGATCGACACCGGCCCCGGCATCCAGCCCGGCGATCTCGAGCGCATCTTCGCACCCTTCGAGCGCGGCGCGCTCGGCGTATCGCAGCCTCACACCGGCACCGGCCTCGGGCTCACCATCAGCCGGCTGCTGGCGGGCGTAATGGGCGGTGACGTCAAGGTGACCAGCGCGGCCGGTCACGGCTCTACGTTCAAGCTGAAGATCCTGCTCTCGGAGGTCACTAACCCGACGCGCCACGCGCCGGTGGAAGCGCCCGTTTCCGGCTATCATGGGCCGCGCAAGACCATCCTCGTCACCGACGACGATCCCGTGCAACGCGATCTCCTGCGCGAGGTGCTGACTCCGCTCGGCTTCATCCTCCTGAGCGCGCCCGACGGACCCGGCTGTCTCGCGCTGGCGCAGCACTGCCGGCCCGATCTGTTCCTGCTCGACATCTCGATGGCCGGCATGGACGGCTGGAAGGTCGCGGAGACGCTGCGCGCCAGCGGTCATCACCAGGCGCGCATCCTGATGGTCTCGGCCAGCGCGCTGGAGGCGCACGGCACGCCGCTGGCGCAGCCCTATCACGACGGCTATCTGATGAAGCCGATCGACATTCCGCGCCTGCTCGAAACCATCCGCCAGCTGCTGAAGATCGAATGGACCGACGACACCGATCAGGTTGCCGCGCCGTGCTGGCGGCCGGAGACCGACTCGCGACCGTCCGCCAAACATGTCGAGGAGCTGATCGGCCTCGGCCAGATCGGCCATATCAGGGGCATCCAGGTCAAGCTCGATGAGATCGACAGCGGATACCCCGAGCACGCCAACTTCGTTTCGCAGATGCGCACGCTGGTCGATCGATTCGACCTCGACCAGTTCATGGCAACCCTCAAGACGCTGCACTCCTATGATCACTGAGTCGAGAAAGCGCGATGTCGCGCTGGTGGTGGACGACTCGCCGGAGACGTTGCGCCTACTCACAGATGCGCTCGACGGCGCCGGCATGACCGTGATGGTCGCGCTCGACGGTGCGGCAGCCATGCGCATCGTCGACCAGATCACCCCCGACATCATTCTGCTCGATGCGGTCATGCCGGGAATGGATGGCTTCGAAACCTGCCGCCGGCTGAAGCGCGAGGCAGGCCTGAGCAATACCCCGGTCATCTTCATGACGGGCCTCGCCGAGACCGAGCATATCGTGCGCGGGCTGGAAGCGGGCGGCGTCGATTACGTCACCAAGCCGATCGTGATCGAGGAGATGCTGGCACGGATTCGCGTGCATCTTGCCAATGCGCGGCTGACGCAAAGCGCGCGCGCCGCGCTCGACGTCTCCGGACGCTTCCTGCTTGCGGTCAACCGCTCTGGGAAAATCATGTGGGCCACCCCGCAGGCGCAAAAGCTGCTGGCGGACAGCTTAAGTCCCGCGAGCGGCGACGAACTGGCGCTGCCGGAACCGCTGCAGCAGTGGCTCGAGCACGCGCAGAAGGCAAAGAGTGGCGCGAAAACGCCCGCCACACCGCTTCCGGATCATCCGGAATTGAAACTCTATTTCATGGGCAATGCCGGCCCGAGCGAGTTCCTGCTGCGGCTCGCCAAGGACCCGACGCCGAACCTGCCGGCGGAATATTTCAGTGAGCTTGGCCTCACCACGCGCGAGGGCGAGGTCCTGTCCTGGCTCAGCAAGGGCAAGACCAATCGTGACATCGCGCAGATCTTGGGCCTGAGCCCGCGCACCGTCGACAAGCATCTCGAGCAGATCTACGCCAAGCTCGGCGTCGAGAACCGGACTGCAGCGGCCGCGATTGCCGCGAACGCGGCACGCAAGAATGCATAAGTGGACTGGCTTTAGATGACCAGGGACCGCAGCAGAAGTGACTCCATCGAAGTGCACCGAATCCGGTCGGACTCCAGCGAAAGCATCGTTAACGAACGACGCCCACCGTCGCTCATGCGGGCGGCTGTAAAGCATTCCTTAATTCTGTTCACCACCTGCGAGCGTTGATTTCCCCACCTTGAATCCATAATCCTGCACATTGCCGCTATCGCCGTAATATTTGTACGGCAAGACCGCGTCGATCCCGAACGCGGCCGTGCTGGCCACACCGCCGCGCCTATGGCAAGCTCGGTCTGGCCAGCGAGGAAAATGCAGTATCTGCTTACCCGACATTGGGTGTCGTGAGGGCCACGAGTTGAGCCCATTCTCTCGGTTTGGCGCGCAATGGACGGCAGCTTCCAGGTGCTATGGGAGGACGACGACCGCATCTTTTGCCGGACGTCCCGCCATGAGCCCGATGGCAGCTGCCGCACTGTGCTGGCCGTGCTTCCCGCGGTGGAGCACGCCGCGTCCGCCAGCCTCGATCGCCTGGCCCACGAATATGCGCTGAAGGATCAGCTGGACGGGACGTGGGCGCTGCGGCCGCTGGAACTGACGCGCGATCGCGGTCGCCCCGTGCTGTTGCTCGATGATCGGGGCGGTGAACCGCTCGAGCGGCTGATTGGCGCGCCGATGGATGTTGGACGGTTCTTGCAGCTCGCGGTCGGCATCGCGACAGCTCTGAGCAAGGTCCATCAGGGCGGCCTCGTCCACAAGGACGTGAAACCAACGCATATCCTGGTGAATTGTGCGGATGGACAGGTCCGGTTCACCGGTTTTGGTAGCGCCTCGCGGCTGGTCCGCGAGCGACGCGCGCCAGCACCACCCGCGTTCATTGTCGGCACGCTCCCCTACATGGCGCCCGAACAGACCGGGTGGATGAATCGCTCAATCGATTTCCGGAGCGACCTCTATTCGCTCGGCATCACGTTCTACCGGATGCTGACCGGCTCTCTGCCGTTTACGGCGGTGCATCCCATGGAGTGGGTGCATTGCCACATTGCGAGAAAGCCGGCGCTTCTCAGCGAGCGGGTGAACGCTGTACCGGCAGCGGTCTCAGCCATAGTCCTCAAGCTGCTCGCCAAGTCCGCCGAGCAGCGCTACCAAAGCGCCGCAGGCCTCGAGCATGATCTACGCCGCTGCTTGAGCGAATGGGAGACCAGAGGCAGCATCGAAGAGTTTCCACTGGGCCAATATGACACGCCCGATCGACTGCTGATCCCCGAGAAGCTCTACGGAAGAGAGCGCGAGATCAAAACCTTGCTCGCCGCGTTCGATCGGGTGATCAAGAGCGGTGCGCCGGAGCTGGTGCTGGTTTCCGGCTATTCCGGAATTGGCAAGTCCTCGGTGGTCAATGAGCTGCATCGCATGCTTGTTCCGTCCCGCGGGCTGTTCACATCGGGAAAGTTCGACCAGTACAAACGCGATATTCCCTATGCGACGCTGGCGCGGGCCTTTCAGAGCCTTGTGCAATCTCTCTTGAGCAAGGACGACGCCGATTTGGCGAGCTGGCGCCGAACGCTTCAAGAGGCGCTGGGCCCAAATGGACGGCTGGTTGTTGACCTGATCCCCGAGTTGCAGCTGATCATAGGCGAGCAGCCGCCCGTCACCGAGCTTCCTCCGCAGCAGGCACAACGCCGCTTCCATCTCGTGCTCCGACGATTCATCGGTGTATTCGCGGGCGCGGAACATCCGTTGGCGCTGTTCCTCGACGATCTCCAGTGGCTCGATGCGGCCACCCTCGACTTGGTTGAGGACCTGTTGACCGGGTCGGATCTGCAGCACCTGATGCTGATCGGCGCCTATCGGGACAACGAGGTCGATGTCGCCCATCCATTGAAGAGCAAGATTGAGGCCATCAAGAACGCCGGCGCGAAGGTCGAGCAGATTACCCTTGCGCCGCTTGCCAGAGAACACATTGCGCACTTGATTGCCGATGCTCTTCGCTGCGAGTCGGAGCGCGCCGCGCCGCTCGCGCGGCTGATACACGGCAAGACGGCCGGCAACCCATTCTTCGTTGTTCAGTTCCTTTACGCTCTGGCCGAAGAGTGCCTGATCCGCTTCGATCATGATGCAGGGAGCTGGTGCTGGGATCTCGATCGCATTCAGGCCAAGGGCCACACTGATAACGTCGTGGACCTCATGATCGGCAAGCTGACAAGCCTGCCGCCCGACACACAGAATGCCCTGCAGCACCTGGCGTGTGTCGGCAACGTTGCAGAGGTCACGACACTTTCGATGGTCCTCGGGGTGACGGAGCAGCAGGTTCATACGGCTTTGTGGGAGGCCGTCCGTCAAGACTTGGTTGAGCACTTGACGGGGGCCTACCGGTTTGTTCACGACCGAGTGCAGGAAACCACCTACTCTCTGATAGCAGATGAAGACCGCGCGACGGTCCATCTGCGGATCGGACGGCAGCTGCTTGCGCAGACGCCTCCCGAGAGGCGCGAGGAGACGATCTTCGACATTGTCAATCAGCTCAATCGAGTCGCAGCCTTGATCACGTCGCCAGAAGGACGCGAGCAGCTCGCCGAGCTCAACCTCGCAGCCGGCCTGCGTGCGAGGGCGTCAGCGGCCTACGCATCGGCGCTGAATTATCTGTCCGCTGGTGCCGCATTACTGCCGGCCGACTGCTGGGAGCGCCGGCATCAGCTTGCCTTTTCTTTAGAGTTGCACTGGGCAGAATGCGAATTTGTGACCGGCGCCGCGGCGCAAGCGGAGCAGCGCTTATCGGCTCTGGCGGAGCGCTCCGCCAATGCCAGTGAGCAGGGCTTCGTCGCGCGCCTGCAGGTGGACTTGTATTTGGCACTCAGTCAGCCCGACCGCGCGGTCGGTGTCGGTCTCGGCTACCTGCGGCGGCTCGGAATCCACTGGTCAGTCCATCCAGCCGAGGACGACGTGCGACGCCAATATGAGAAAGTCTGGTCTCGAATCGGTAGTCGGGCGATCGAGGAACTGTTGGACCTGCCGCTGCTCACCGATGCAGTTGCGCTGGCGACCTTGGATCTTCTCACCGCGCTCATGCCGCCGGCGTTCTACACTGATGCAAACCTTCGTTCGCTGGTGGTCCTCAAAGCTGTGGAGCTCAGTCTCGAGTGGGGCCACAGCGAAGCTTCGTGCGTACATTACGTCATGTTCGGTGCGATTGCCGGCTCGTTTTTCGGCGACTACCAGACGGGGGTTCGATTCAGCAATATCGGCATCGAGCTGGTCGAACGGCGCGGACTTTCCCGCTTTAAGGCGCGGACCTATTTGAACTATGGCAACCTCGTCCTGACATGGACCAAGCATCATCGGCACGCCCGCGATGCGTTTCGTCGTGCGTTCGAGACCGCGAACGGCAGCGGCGAGATCACGTTCGCGGCTTTCAGTTGTTCCAGTCTGAATGCGAATTTCCTTGCTGCGGGCGATCCGCTTCCAGAAGCGCAGCGGGAGGCGGAGCACCGCTTACAATTCGTCGAGAAGGCCAATTTTGCGTTGCTGGTCGACATCATGAGGCCGCAGATCGGCCTGATCCGGACGTTGCGAGGCTTGACGCAACGATTCGGCACATTCGACGACGGACAATTCGACGAGCTTGCGTTCGAGCGGCACCTCGCTGCCGATCCGGGATTCGGGTTGCCCGAGAGCT
>Ga0210384_10003523_pt1 | contig 18051 bp, 20 predicted proteins | sample IncBWH2MmetaG_FD_160574 | JGI IMG/M metagenome (GOLD analysis project Ga0210384, IMG submission 160574) | Forest soil microbial communities from Barre Woods Harvard Forest LTER site, Petersham, Massachusetts, United States - Inc-BW-H-2-M | ecosystem: Environmental > Terrestrial > Soil >...
ACAATCCGATTTCGGATTTCGGCCTTATCCGCGAAAAGCTCGCCAACCAGGCTGTCGGCGTCTACGTCGGCGAATCCATCGTTTACCGCACTGTTGGCATGATGGATGCCGTGCTCTCCGAGATCGACAAGTCCGCCGCCGATGCCATGACGCAGGCGCGCAAAGGCATCGAGGAATACGCCGTTGAGTGTTCGATCGTGAAGGTGTGGGCTTCGGAAATGCTCGACTACGTGGTCGACGAGTTTGTGCAGGTCTACGCCGGTTACGGCTTCGTCGAGGAGTATCCCGCCGAACGCGCTTACCGCGACGCCCGCATCAATCGCATCTTCGAAGGCACTAACGAGATCAACCGCATGATCATCACCGGCTTCGTACTGAAGCGCGCGATGAGCGGGCAGCTCGCGCTGCTCCCCGCCATCAAGCGCGTCATGGACGAAGTAATGTCAGGACCGAGCGGCGAAGAACTTGAAGGCCCTCTTACCGCCGAGCGCGCCATCGTGGCCAACGCCAAGAAGCTGGGACTCCTCGTGGCCGGAGCCGCTTCGCAGAAGTACATGACAACGCTTGCTGATCAGCAGGAAATCTGCGGTGCCCTCGCCGACATGATCATCGAAGCGTACGCTATGGAGTCCTGTCTAGCGCGAACACAAAAACTCGTTGCCAGCCGCGGCGAGGCAGCAGCTAAACTTTCCGTCGCAATGACACAGGTCTATCTGACACAAGGGATGGAGAAGGTCGACGCTGCCGCGAAAAAAGTTACTGCCGCCGTTGCCGAAGGCGACATGCTCCGAACGCAACTGGCCATCGTCCGACGACTAGCGAAGTTCGAGCCCTTCAACACCATCGCGTTGCGGCAGCAGATTTCACAGAGGATAGTTGAAACGGGAAAGTACGGGGTGGAGTAGACAGATAAATCTCTACCCTGTGCCTTTCAACTCTTCCATCACGCCCTGGATCAGCTCCTTGGCGTCGGTCAGACTCTTCATCACCACCTGAATATCCATAGCTGGTTTGCCGAGTTGGCGCTGGCTTTGGCAGTAAACGCCGTGCTGCCCCACGAGGGACATGGCGTCGGTGATGGCGTCGAGGGTTACTGCGAGGCGTCCCCGCGGGACGCCCATCATGAATTCGTAGCGCTGCAGCTCTTCCCGTTTTTCGTCGTAGACGGACATGCATTGATTGTAGCGATTGCACTTCCTGCCCGCGAAACGTGTGTTCGCCGTGGTAACCTTCTCCCGGATGTTTCGTCTAGTCAATACGACACGTTGTCGAAACTTCCCAGGCTGTAAAGACTTTTCAAGGAGAGATTTTTTCATGAAACGTTTCACCATTACCTCCCTCACGCTCACGTTCGCACTGGCGGCTAGCAGCCTATTGTTCGCCCAGGAGAGCGGCGATAAGAACAAGCGTCCCAGCCCGCCCGCATCGGCGTCGTGCAAGTTTGCCGATGGCAAGAGCATCACGGTGAACTACTCCAGCCCACGCGCCAAGGGGCGCAAGATTTACGGCGGGCTCGTGCCCTTCGGCCAGGAGTGGCGCACCGGAGCGAATGAAGCCACGACGTTCGTGACCACAGCCGACCTGACCATTGGCGGGACAGCAGTTCCCGCCGGCAAATACACGCTCTATACGATTCCAGGCGAAAAAAGCTGGAAGCTCATCATCAACAAGCAGACGGGGCAATGGGGCACGGTCTACGACTCCAAGCAAGATCTGCTACAGGCTGACATGCAAGTGAGTGATCTGCCCGCGGCGGTGGAGAATTTCACGATCAGCTTCCATGAGATGGGCAAGGGTTGCCACATCTATTTGGATTGGGAAAAGACCCGCACTTCGGCGGAGATTTCGGAGAAGTAGCACCCTGTCCTGAAATCAGTTTGCGTGGGGACGGCCGCCCTCGGCCGTCCCTACCTGAACAAATTGCTAGCTTGGCCCCTTCCAGCGCAACACTGGCTTGCGGGCGGCGGCGGTTTCATCCAAGCGCGAAATGCGCGTGTTGTGCGGGGCGTCTAGAATCGTCTGCGGTTCCCGCTCGGCTTCCTGCGCGATGCTCTTCATGGCGTCGACGAACAAATCCAGTTCTTCTTTGGATTCGCTCTCCGTCGGCTCGATCATGAGCGCTCCATGCACGATCAGAGGGAACGCTGTCGTGTAAGGATGAAAGCCATAATCGATCAGCCGTTTGGCTAGATCCATCGTCTTGATGCCGTTCTTGCCTTGCAGTTTGTCGCTGAAGACCACTTCGTGCATGGACGGTGTGGAATACGGCAAATCGAAGGTGCCTTCTAGTTCCTTGCGCAGATAGTTCGCGTTGAGCACGGCATCTTCCGTTGTCTGGCGCAAACCATCCGGCCCGTTCGCCATGATGTAAGCCAGCGCGCGCACGAACATACCAAAGTTTCCGTAGAACGCACGCACGCGGCCCACCGACTGCGGGCGGTCGTACTCAAAGCCCAGCGCACCATCGGGCTTCGAGATCAAGACCGGCGACGGCAGGAACGGCTCCAGAATCTGTTTGCAGGCGACCGGCCCTGAACCGGGGCCACCTCCGCCGTGCGGCGTGGAAAATGTCTTGTGCAGGTTCAGGTGCATCAGATCGACCCCGAAATCGCCGGGGCGGGCCTTGCCCACGAGAGCATTCATGTTCGCGCCGTCCATGTAGAGCAGGCCGCCCTTCGCGTGCAGGATGTCGGCAATCTTGTGGATGTCTTCCTCGAAAACGCCGAGTGTGTTCGGGTTGGTAAGCATCAACGCGGCGACATCTTCGTTCATCTGCGCGGCGAGCGCGGAAGGATCGACCATGCCACGATCATTGGACTTGAGGTTTTCCACCGCGTAGTCGACCATCGCGGCCGTCGCTGGATTTGTTCCATGGGCGGAATCTGGGATCAGAACCTTCTTGCGGGCATTGCCTTTGGATTCATGGTACGCACGCACCATGAGAAGGCCAGTCATTTCGCCCTGCGCGCCGGCGGCGGGCTGGAGCGTGATCGTGTCCATGCCCGTGATCTCGATTAGCGCGTCGCTCAGGACTCTGAGAATACGCATCGCGCCCTGGGAGATTTTCTCTGGTGCATAGGGATGCGCGTTGGCAAGCCGGTCGAGGCGCACCACAACTTCATTCACGCGCGGGTTGTACTTCATCGTGCACGATCCCAACGGATACATGCCAAGATCGATAGCGTAGTTCCAGGTGGACAGCCGGGTGAAGTGGCGAACAATCTCGATCTCGCTCACTTCCGGCATCTCGCCCAGGTCTTTTCTTTCGCTTGACCCCAAAAGCTTCTCTACATCTACTTCTGGAACATCCAGCGGCGGCAGCTTCCACGCGGCCTTCCCCGGCGAGGATTTCTCGAAGATCAGGCCTTCATTCTGATTGACGTGGCGCGTGGCTTTAGTGATACTCACTGGGCCACCTCCTGCATGCGGGGCTCATGCGTTTTCGCGGTTTCTTCGTATTCGGAGAGTAGTCCACAAACGGTGTCGATGGCGCTGCGAGTGGTCAACTCGGTGCAGCACCACAGGGCTGCGTTACCCAGTTCGGGGTAAAACTTCTTCAAGGGAAAACCGCCCACGATTTTATGGCCAAGCAAACGGCTGTTGATGACGCTCGCATCTTCTGCTGTTTGCACCACGAATTCATGGAAGCGAGGTGCGCCAGCAAAGAGAACCTTCGCTTCCTGGGCAAAATGATCCGCCGCGTAGGCCGCTTTGGCGAGATTCTGTTTGGCAAGTTCGCGCAGACCGATTCGACCATAGACGGTCATGAAAATATTGGCCATGAGCGCAACCAGCGCCTGGTTGGTGCAGATGTTCGACGTAGCCTTCTCGCGCCGGATGTGCTGCTCGCGCGTGGCCAGTGTAAGCACGAAACCGCGATTGCCGTTCTTGTCGGTAGTTTGTCCGGCCAGGCGGCCCGGCAATTGGCGGACAAATTTCTCGCGCGTCGCCAGCACGCCGCAGTAGGGCCCGCCAAAACCGAGAGGCACGCCAAACGATTGCGCCTCCATAGCGACGATGTCCGCTTCGGCTGGGGGCCGGACAATACCGAGAGAAATCGCTTCCGCAATCGAAACAACTAGCAGTGCGCCTTTGCTGTGGACGAGATCGGCAATGGCAACGACATCTTCAATCGTTCCGAAGAAATTCGGGGACTGGATCAGCACGCAGGCGGTGTCGCTGGTGATGACCTGTTCCAGCGCTTGTAGATCAACGCGTCCATTCGTTCCAAAATTCACCGTACTGAGAGGCAGACCTTGGTGCGTGGCGTAGGTCTTGATGACCTGCTGGTATTCGGGGTGGACGCTGCGTGCCACCACAGCCGAACTGCGGCCGGTAACCCGCACCGCCATCATGATGGCTTCCGCCGCCGCCGTCGAACCGTCATACATCGATGCGTTGGCGACTTCCATGCCGGTCAGCTCGCAGATCATGGTCTGAAATTCAAAAATCGCTTGCAGCGTTCCTTGCGAAATCTCCGCCTGGTAAGGCGTGTAGGACGTTAGAAATTCGCCGCGGGAAACCAGCGAATCAATGATGACTGGGCGGTAGTGGTTATAGGCACCCGCGCCGAGAAACACTGTGTAGCCCTCGCCGTTTTCTCGGGCCCGATGCTGGAACCACTCCACGATCTCGGATTCAGCCAACTGGCGAGGAATCTTGAGATCGCGCTGCAGCCGGTACTCGGCGGGTATGGGGGCAAAAAGATCGTCGATGGAGTTGGCGCCGATGGTCCGTAGCATTGCTTCGCGGTCGCCGGGAGACTTAGGAAGATAACGCATTATCTTAGTTTAGACGATGTCTACTTCCCGGCCTCTTCAGCCACAAATTTTTCGTAATCTGCAGCTGAGAGCAGGCCGTTGAGTTCGCTCGCGTTAGTCAGGGTCACTTTGAGCATCCAGCTGGCATGGGCGTCCTGATTGACCTTCTCCGGCGCTGTGGTCAGCTCGTCGTTGACCGCAGTCACGGTTCCTGAGGCTGGCGCAAACAGGTCGGAAACGGCTTTCACCGATTCCACCGAGCCAAACATTTTTCCGGCGGCGATGTCCGATCCCACCTTGGGCAAATCGACGAAGACAATGTCTCCCAGGGATTCCTGGGCGTAGTGCGTGATACCGATGGACGCGGAAGCGCCATCCGCCTTGATCCATTCGTGCTCTTTGGTGTATTTGCGATCGTCCGGATATGCCATTGCCTGTCCTCGAGTAGTGCCCTTACGGGGAGATCGAGCGCATGCGCCCGTTGAATCTTAAATTTTCGGCCTCTTGTAGAACGGAGTTGCCACCACTTGCGCCGCTACTCCCTGGCCGCGAACCTCTACCTGGAGATCAGTTCCCAGGGCGGCAAACTTGGGCGGAATGTACGCCAGCGCGATGTTCTTTTTCAGGAACGGCGCGGGAGAGCCGCTGGTCACGTAGCCGATTCCCATGCCTTGCAGGTCCAGCACGCGATAGCCGTCGCGGGCGATGCCGCGGCCGGTCATTTCGAGGCCAGCCAGCGTCCTGGTCAATCCCACCACGTTCGCCTTCTCTTTTTGCCTTTCCAACGCGGCGCGGCCGATAAAGTCCGGCTTCTCCATCTTGCAGAAGCGGTCCAGTCCCGCCTCCCAGACGTTGATGGTGTCCGAGATTTCGTGCGAGTAGAGCGGCATCTTGGCCTCGAGTCGCAACGTGTTACGCGCTCCCAGCCCGCAGGCGAGGACACCGAATTCCTTGCCTGCTTCGAGCACAGCGTTCCAAACCATGGCGCTCGTGGATTCGTCGGAAGGAATGTAGATTTCGAAACCGTCTTCGCCGGTGTAGCCTGTGCGTCCGATCAAGACGTTTTTCAATCCGCACACGGTGCCGTGCGTGAACCAGTATCCCTTCACCGCGGCCAGATTCGCATCGGTCAGCTTGCTCAAGACGAGATGCGCTTTCGGGCCTTGAATCGCGATCTGCGTGTAATCGTCGCTGAGGTCGGTCACGCGGCAATCGAACTGGCGCGTGTTGTCGCGTACCCAGTTGAAATCCTTCTCGCGCGTGCCGGCGTTGATGACCAGCAGGTAGTCGTCTTCGCCGAGGCGGTGGACGATCACGTCATCTACGAACGTACCTTGCGGGTAGAGCAGAGCGGAATACTGCGCTTGGCCGATAGCCAGCCGCGAAGCATCGTTCATGCTGACATGCTGCACGGCGGCCAGCGCTTGCGGACCCACCAGACGGATATCGCCCATGTGGCTGACGTCGAAAATTCCGACGCCCGTGCGTACGGCCATGTGCTCTGCAATCAGGCCGCCTGTGGCTGGGTATTCCACCGGCATATGCCAGCCGTTGAAATCCACCATCTTAGCGCCCATTTGGCGGTGGACGGCGTTTAGTGCGGTTTTGCGGACTGTGGGCGTACTCGCCTCGACAACGGACACAACGTCCTCGGGTTAATTAGGGACTGGGCGCTGAATGCGAACCTATAACCGTATCACGCGCTTTTTTCGGCGGTCAACGCGGGTCTGAGGAAAACGCGCCATTTATGACGCGGGCAGAACGGAGTTCGTTACGAAAGACACCACGCCCGGCTCTAAGATACTTTGCGTTTCGCCGGAGCGGGCGTTAAATTTTATGCATGGGCTCCTCGACCTCAAGGTTTACGTGCAGCCAGTGCGACTGCATCGAAGAGAAATGCACCTGCGTTAAGTTTTGCTGTTTGTGCCAGTCGCTGGAGAACGTGCGGCTGTGCGGGGATGGTCTGCTTTATTGCGCGCCTTGTCGTGAGGTTTGCGATTACGCGACCGAAGTCCGCATAGGCAACTAAGTTCCCTATACCACCACCGCTTCTTTGTATTCCCCAAACACACGACGCAGGGTATCGGAAATCTCACCGACTGTCGCCAAAGCTTCCACCGCCCTCAGAATGCGCGGCATCAGATTCTCACCCGAGCGCGCCGCGTCTTCCACTTGTTTGAGGGCATCCTGCCACGGCTTCTGGTCGCGGCGTGCGCGCAAGGCCATTAGGCGCCCGACCTGCTTCGGTTCCAGTGATTCATCGATGTGCTGGATTGGAACGGGCTTCTCTTCCTCGACCGTGAAGCGGTTGACGCCCACGACGACGGCTTGCCCGTGATCCACAGATTTCTGGTATTCGTAAGCGGCGCTCTGGATTTCCTGCTGCACGTAACCCCGCTCGATCGCCTTCAACATTCCGCCTAAAGCTTCTATTTTTTCGAGATACTCGAGTGCCCGCTTCTCCATTTCATTGGTAAGCGATTCGATGTAGTAGGAACCGGCCAGCGGATCAATTGTGTTGGGCACACCCGTCTCATAGCCCACGATTTGTTGCGTGCGTAGGGCGATGCGCGCCGCTTCTTCCGTGGGCAGGGCCAGCGCTTCATCAAATGAATTGGTGTGGAGAGATTGTGTGCCGCCCAGCACCGCCGCCATGGCCTGCAGGGCGGTGCGGACGATGTTGTTTTCCGGCTGTTGCGCCGTTAGAGTGCTGCCCGCGGTTTGAGTGTGAAAACGCAACATCCACGACTTGGGATTCTTGGCTTTGAACTTTTCCCGCATGATGCGCGCCCACATGCGGCGGGCACAGCGGAACTTGGCTACTTCCTCCAGAAAGTTGTTGTGCGCGTTGAAGAAAAACGAAAGCCGCGGCGCGAACTTCTCGACATCCAGCCCTGCCTTGAGCGCGCCTTCCACGTAAGCGATGCCGTCGGCAAGAGTGAACGCCACTTCCTGTACTGCCGTCGATCCGGCCTCCCGCATGTGATAGCCGGAAATCGAAATCGTGTTCCAGTCCGGAACATTCTCGTTCGCCCAGGCGAACATATCGGTAATGATGCGCATGGCCTGCGCTGGCGGATAGATGTAAGTCCCGCGCGAAATATATTCCTTCAGCACATCGTTTTGGACTGTGCCGGAGAGCAAGCGGATATCCGCACCCTGCCGCCGCGCCACCGCTACATACAGCGCCAACAGGATGGACGCTGTGGCGTTGATGGTCATCGAGGTAGAGATTTTCGTCAGATCGATGCCGTCGAAGAGCCGCCGCATGTCCTCAACGGAATCAATGGCCACACCAACCTTGCCCACCTCACCTGTGGCGAGCGGATGATCGGAATCCATGCCAATCTGCGTGGGCAGATCGAAGGCCACAGAAAGCCCGGTTGTCCCCTGTGAAAGCAAATACTTGTAGCGTTTGTTGGATTCCTCGGCGTCGCCCATGCCAGCGTACTGCCGCATGGTCCAGAGGCGGCCCCGGTACATGGTCGCCTGCACGCCACGAGTGAAGGGGTACTGGCCTGGATAGCCCCCCTGGCTATCAGCGTTGAAGCCCGCGAGGTCGGCGGGGGTATAGATGGCGTGGACGGGAATGTGGGAGGAGGTCTCGAGGCCATCCGGAACCGGGGTTTCAGGCGATTGCACGGTCATTTTTTCGGAGATGTTCTCGGACACTTTCCCAGACACTTTCTCGGGCAAGACGACCTCTCAAATTCTTTTTTTTCGAGCACGCCAGAAGGAAGTAATCCCAAAATAGGCAAAGAGCACGGCAAAGATACCCGCGGCCCACACCTTGTTCAGGTTAGCTTGGCCAGTCCCGAGCTTGTGGTATTCACGCACTCCCGACAGGGCGCCTATGGTGCCTAAACATAAGAAAATAAATCCGGTTACTTCCAGCCAGAGGACATGAAGAACGCGCCCAAAAGTGGCCGCAGTTGCCCGCGCGCCAGAGAGCAAGGCTCCGGCGATGCGGCTGCGTCCGGCCTGTTGCGTCACCATCCGGGCCGCAATACCAATTTTTCTAGCCGCGGAGAGACTTCCCATAGGTGAATTTTAACAAGGACCGGGCTACAATAAGCCACTTGATTTCCGCACACCCCGGCGGAACAAAGCTTAGAGCTTTGGCATCTAACAAGCTGACAGTACGGTCGTCCCTGGTCATGATTCAGGAGAACAGACGCACATGGATCAACAACTAAAACGGCTCATGAAAGATCTTGGGGAAGCCATTAACGAATCTCTGGCCGATTCCGATCAAATCTCCGATGTGGTCTCGCGCATCAAGGACGGCGGCTATGACATCTTCCTCGTCCTCGAAGCCACGATCGGCCTCACGAAGCAGGGCGAGAAGCCTGGCGAAAACGAAGTCACGTCCGTGACCATGCGCACCAGTTCCTCGCTCACGCTGAATGATCAGGATCAGAAATTCCTGAAATCGCTCCGCATCAAGATTGAGGATTTGGAGTAGCCAATTCTTGCGTGGCTCGGGCGCCTCGCCCGCGAACTCTCTACACCCTGCTAACCATACGCACTAGAGCTCCCGCTTCGGCGGGGCCTGGTCCGCGCCCACCCGCCCTACTGCAATCTCGGAAAGAAAAAAAGCTTCGGCACGGATCGGGTTTCCAGCCTGCCGTCGCAGCATGGCCAGCTGTCCCGTGTGCGTCACCGCGTCGATGATCGGCCCTTGCAACAGTCTTTCTACAGTCTGCGTCTGCAAAGGCGCATCGGAGGCAAGAAAGTCGTCGAAGGCTTTGAGCGACGTGAAGAAACGAGTGCTTTCCTGCTCCAGGGACTGCGGAGTCGCCTCGGTCCATTCTTTGCTTCCCTGCGCCATGCGCAGCGCCCAGTCGAACAGGTCTCCCATGTGGGCGAGAACGCGCACCGGTGTCTTGACTCCACCGGGTGCCTGAAAGTCAGCGAAGGTGTCAGGGGCACCGCGTAGCGCCTTCGCGGTGCGGTAGGCGAGCGTGGCAAGGATGTGACGCAGCAGTTGGCGTTGCGGATCAGCAGACACTGGATCTTCTCCCGTGCTCAAGATTGGAAACTGAGGATAGCACCATCCGCAATTGCGAGCGAGTTCCCGGGAAGTTCCTTGCATCCTCACGCGTCCCGCTGAACGTATATATAAGGGAAGAGCAGCACTGTGGAGACGACTTGAACCCATCGTGGCGGACCCTGGAGGCTCTTCTAGACAAGCACCAAGCCATGGTGTTCAGTATCGCTTTACGAATCACGGGCAATCGCGAGCTGGCGGAAGAGGTGGCGCAGGATGTGTTTCTTGAGCTGCACCGCCGCTTGGAGAGCGTTCAGTCTGAGGAGCATGCCCTGTTTTGGCTGCGAAAGGTGGCGGCACATCGGACGATTGATGCCGCCAGACGCACTGCCCGTATGCCAGAGACTGTCGCAGACGTGGCGGATCTGCCCGGCGAAGGCAATCAGGCCGATCCACTGCTAGCTCAGCGCTTGCAGCAATTGGTGGCAGAGTTGCCCGAGAAAATGAAGGCCGTGATTGTGTTGCGCTATCAGGAAGATCTGATGCCGGAGGAGATTTCTCAGACTCTCAGCATGCCGGTGGCGACGGTCAAGAGCAACCTGCAACGCGGCTTGGAGATCTTGCGGCGGAAAACAGAAAGGGTCTTGAGGTGATACAGCCCGAGGTGATACAGCGATGGACGAAATCGAAAAAGCACTGAAGACAGCTCTGCAGCGCGAACCGGCACCCAGCGGATTTGCCGATCAGGTTCTTCGGAAGGCAAGCATGCGGTCCATGCCAGTAGTTCCGCCTGTATTTCCGCCGTTAGTTCCATGGTGGCGTATGTTTCCTGTCCGCTGGGCAGTGGCAGGGGTTGTTGTGGTTGCTTGCATGGTTGGTGGAGTTGCAGAACACGCGAGGCAGCAACGAATCCGCGGCGAGCAAGCACGCCAAAAGGTCCTGCTGGCGCTGCGAATTACAGGAACGAAACTGCGCCAGGTGCAAAGACAAGTGGTGCAGCGGCAGGTTGATAAGTCAGATGAGGAAGGAGCAGAACCCCGATGAAAATCAAACACGCGGCAATCTTTTTATTGGCGATCTTTTTACTGCTGATGGCGTTCAGCAATCGCGCCTATGCGCAAGCCACATTCCCTGTGGACACCACGAAGCTGGCGGAGCGCGCCGATGAAACGACTACGGTTTCTCTCGACAAGAATATGCTGCAGTTCGCCAGCAGGTTTCTCTCTTCCAACGACGAAGACCGCGAGGCACGGCGCATCATCGCGAACCTGGATGGAATCTATGTCCGCACTTTCGAGTTCAAAACTCCGAATGCCTATTCCGCCTCGGAACTCGAGGCCTTCCGCCGTCCCTTTGCGGGTCCTGAGTGGTCTCATATCGTGTCCGTCCACGGCAAAGAACCTAACGAGGACACGGACATTTACATGCGTCTGGTCAATGGCGAAGTCCGGGGGATGTTCATTCTGGCGGCCGAGAAAGAGGAGCTTACATTCGTCCACATCCTCGGCCCCATCAAGCCTGAGGATCTCGATCAGCTAAGCGGGAACTTCGGCATCCCCAAGCGGCACGGGACCAAGCAACAACCGCGAAAAGAGGATGAGCTATGAAACGCTATTGTGTACGTTTTGGAACAACCCAGCTGGCAGCATTGGCTGTTGCGCTGGCCACGCCCGCTTTCGCCGCTGATTTGGACTTCAATCGCCTCGTCTCCGGCGTTGAACGGCGCTACCAGGTCCGGCACGAGCATATCCCGCTCATGGGTTTTGCCAGCTTTTGCGCCCGAATCTACACGCACGGCGACGTGAAGGGACTTCGGGTCGCGGACTTCGAAGATCCCGGCGCGAGAATTTCCGCTGACGATTTCGACGCCTATGTGCACGAACAACTCGGCGAATCCTGGAACGTGATTATTCGTTCGCATGAACGCGCAACCAACGAGGACACGATCATCTACGCCCGCGCCAAGGGTAAGAATTTCCTTTTGCTCATCGCCGACGTCGAAAACGGCGAACTCTCACTTGTAAAAGTCGGCATCAATGGCGACAAGTTGCCGAAGTGGGTCAATGATCATGAAAGGCATGACAGGAGAGCGAACTAGGAAACTCTGATTCACTCTCAAAATTGTCATTCTGAGGGTGGGTGCCCAGGCTTTTGATCTGGCTGGCCCAACCGAGACAAAGGGCGCCCCGCCCTTGGCTCTTTCAAGAGCTTGCCCTGAGCGAAGTCGAAGGGGCGGAAAGCTATACCGTCGACTCAACCTTTGGATCGTTCCGTTATGCTAACATTCCCACTTCCGCTCAGCTTTGTTCACGAACTTCAGAGACAGGACGCTAGAATTGATGCGAATGAAGCGAATCGCCCGCGCGTCGCTCGCTGGCCTCTGGCTCGTTACTGTGTCCCTGGCGATCACCGGCGCGCTCTACGAGATGATCGGTAGGTGGCGTGACGCGCAACGTTTCCCGCAGCGGGGCCACCTCGTCCAGGCTGGGTCGATCCGCATGAACATCGACTGCAGCGGGCAGGGTTCACCCACGGTAATACTGGAGAGCGGTTCGGGCGGCCCTTCCGTTGACTGGCTGATGGTGCAACCAGAGGTCGCGAAGTTCTCCCGCGTGTGTTCCTACGACCGCGCCGGATATGGCTGGAGCGACTCCGGTCCGGAACCGCGCAGCAGCCTGCAGATTGCGCACGAACTGAAACAGTTGCTGCAGGCGGCCGGTGAAAAAGGTCCGTACGTTCTTGTCGGACACTCTATGGGCGGATACGACATCAGGGTTTACACCGGTCAGCATCCAAATGATGTTGCGGGAATGGTGCTGGTTGACGCCTCCCACGAAGATCAGGACTTGAGAGCGCCGGAGTCTATCCGCAAATGGTCACAGGATTACCGCAAACACCCTGGCTGGAAAAAACTGAAATACTTCTTTCAGCTCCATCTTGGCTGGGCTCGCCTGACGGCGGATCGCGATGCGCCTGAATTCTGGCCGAAAGCATTCCGGGAAGAAGAAAATTTCCTGATGCTTCCGACCAAACATCAATTCGCTACGATCGATGAGGATCAGGTATTCTCCAGTTTGAGCGCGGCACAGGTGCGAAACGCCGGAAACCTTGGGGATCGCCCGCTGATTGTGCTTACCGCGACGAGACAGGACGATATCCCTCTGGAGATCCCGCCCAAGGACGCACGGGCGGAGGAGGATTTTTGGGTCCACCAGTTACAGCCGGAGTTGGCTCATCTCTCTACCCATGGCAAGCAGATCGTTGTCGACAGCAGCCACGAAATGCCAACCGAACATCCGGAGGTCGTCATTTCGGCGATTCATGAGGTATGGCTGGCAGTTCACTAGGCGGGTGGCCCAAGGCTTTTGACCTCCACATCCTCATTCCGGACAGATGGGTGCCCCACCCTTGGCTTTTTCAAGGGTGGGTCGTAGGAATGTTAGGATAGTGGAACGAAGAAGTATTGCGTCAGCAGTATCGCTACCCACTCTTGCAAAAAACGCAAGGGTGGGGCACCCATCTTTCCAATATGGGAATAGGAAAACAATTCTGAAAGGGTGGGCCACCCGCCTTGGAGAACTTACTCGGTACGGTTTTGATGTGCCGAGTAAAGCATGGAGTCAATTCGATTACGACGAGTATTGGAAGTGCCAAGAATGGATGAGGGAAAGATTCAAGCCTACGCCCTTATTGAGCGTTGAGTTTCGTCTTTGGATGAGTCTCGACGAGTGAGTGGGGTTTATTTCGACGGCAAGACGGGTGGCCCAGGCTTTTGATCTCCCTGGCGCAACCGAGACAAAGGGTGGCCCGTCCCTTCGACTACGCTCAGGGCAGGCCCTTGGCTCTTCGCAAGTGCGCGACGAACGGTGCGCCCGAGGTTCCGTTTTGGGCAGAGAGATCAAAACCCACAGAAGAGTGGACCAGCCGACGCGGTTATCTCATCAGCCCACCCGCCTGCACCTTTTACGGCACCCAGAATTACGGCACCTGGAACGCAACGCTGCTGTTAAGCGTCGTGCCGCCCAAGGTCGTCACCGTCACCGTGCCGCTGGTCGCCCCGGTGGGCACGGTCGTGGTGATTTCCGAACTGCCAACGACCTTGAACGTGGCTGCGGTTCCATTGAAGTTGACGGCGGTGGCTCCCTTCAGATTCGTTCCAAGGATGATCACCTTCGTTCCCACCTTGCCAGACGCGGGGATGGTCTCGACGAATGGTCCCAGCCCAGTGGCGAGGCTGAAGAGGGTGCCGTAGCTGCCGTTCTTGCCTCCTGACCAAGTGGTCCCGTAGAAGGTGCCGTTGGTATCTAACAGCAGGGCACCCGTCGGATTAACCCCGCTAGTGCCGATACCGGTAAAGGTTTGGAGCGTGGTCAATTGGCCCGTCGGTGTGATCTCGAAGACCGTCCCCGTGCCACTGTTCGCGCCGCCGCTGCGGGTGGTTCCGTAGAAATTTCCGTCCGTACCCAGGATCAGTGCCTGCGGATCGCTACCGTCGGCGCATCCAGTCTGCAAACAGAAGCTATAGAGTGAAGTGCTGGACCCCGTGCTGGTCATCTCATAGACCGTGCCGAAGCCGGTGCTGGTGCCGTTGCCGCCACCAGCAGTCGTACCGTAGAAATTTCCGCTCGCGGCCTGAACCAGCGCCGAGTTGGGATAGAACCCGTTCGGTTGGCAGAACATGGCCAGCGGGGTCAGCGTTCCGGAGGAGGTGAGTTGGAAAAAGGTTCCACCGCCGCTCAGAGGGGCGCAGCCACCTTCAATGCCGCCGTTGTAACCCGTTCCATAGAAATTTCCGTCAGTGGCCTGGATCAGCCCGTTTGGGGTGTAACCATCGCCTCCTCCGACCACGCCAAAACTATGCAGAAGGGTAAGAGTCCCGCTCTTGGTTATTTCAAACGCCGTGCCCCCGCTGTTGGCACCGCCGTTGGAAGTGGCGCCGTAGAAGTTTCCATCGGTCGCCTGAATGAGTCCGACCTGTGGATAGGCCCCGTCCGTCTGGGTGAAACTGTGCAGCGTTGTCAGTTTGCCGGCGGCGGTGATTCTGAATACCGTCCCAAAGCCGTTGGCCCCGCCCTGGTTGGCTACGCCATAGAAGTTTCCGTCGGAGGCCAGCAGCAGTCCTCCTTGCGGATTGCTGCCATCTGCACACGACGCTTGCGAACAAAAATTGTAGATCGTGGTGAGTGTGCCGCCCGTGGTGACTTTAAAAACTGTCCCAAAGTTGGCGGGTCCGCCGTAGAAAGTTGTCCCGTAGAGGTTCCCGTTCGTGCCCTGCACCAGGGTTGCAGTGGGGTTCTGGCCATCGAGGCAATATCCCGTGCTGTTCTTCTTGCTGCAAAAGTTGTAACGGGTCTTGAAGGTTTGCGCCGATGAAGTGGCGGCCGTCGCCGCCACAAGCAACAGAAGCATCAAGGCCGCCCGCAGGCTCCCGGTCCTCTCTCGAAAGCTGATGTGTGCGCTTGGCGCGGGTTTGGCGGTGACTTCCTGGAAAGGTGTCCGAGACATTGCAAGGTTCTCCTTAGGGTTAGTCGAGTTATGGCAAATTGTGCTGCTGATGCTACAAAGCGAAACGTCTGTACTTTTGCTTCGGGGGAGGTGCTGAAGCAGCGGCTGCGCGGCTCTGAGACGAGCGGGCCGAGCAAACCAAAAACCGAATCATGATACCACGAACTACCAACAACGACGCCATGTTTGGGAGGTCGCAATCAGCCCTTAAGCTATCCCTCACGCCTGCGATTGGGGGACTGGCCCAGGCTTTTGATCTCGCTGGCGCACCCACACCCAATGTTTATTATGGAAAGCAGATCAAAACCATCGAAAGAGTGGGCCAGCCCCCGTTTGAACTTTCCCTATGATCTTGACGTATCACCTTCATCGACTCACATGCCTATTCGACATATAGCGAAGAAAATCATCGTCGCTTTGGCGTTCCTCCTCGTTCTTGCAGGAGGCATCTCGCTCCTGGGTTGGAGGCTCCTACAGCGCCGCATCGCCCTCAACGCTCACGCGCCACATCTCGTCAGCTTTGCGGAGCCAGCCGTTGATTTCCCCTTTTGGACACTCGATGGCGGCACGAAGCATCTCTCTGAGGTGAAAGGCAAGGTTGTCTTTCTCGATCTTTGGGGAACATGGTGTATTCAGTGCGTCGCCGAGATGCCTACTGTTCAAGCTCTTTATGACCATTACCGCAATGACCCGAACGTAGCCTTCCTGATCGTCTCTCGCCTAGACTCACCGGAAACTGTCCGGCGTTATGCGCGCCGTAATCATCTGGATCTGCCCTTCTATACCACTGATGACGCCGACATCCCCGCCTCCATGCACCTCAACCAGTTTCCGGCGACCTTCATCTACGCGCCGGATGGAACCCTAATGGTCAAGCACACAGGTGCAGCCGACTGGTCGGCCCCGTCCGTCATATCGTTCATTGATGGACTGAAGAAGAATCCACAGCGCGCATTTTGATTTTGCTACTGCGCCTTCCCTTCCAGTCCCAATTCCCCGGCAATCCCCTTCAGCGCCTCGATGCAAAAAGCGATGTGCTCTTCCAGATCGACCCCCAGCGCGGCCGCGCCGTTTATGATGTCGTCGCGATTCACGCTGCGGGCAAAGGCTTTGTCCTTCATTTTCTTGCGCACGGATTTTGCATCCACCTCGGCCAGCGATTTCCCCGGCTTCACCAGCGCCACTGCCGTGATGAAGCCTGCCAGCTCGTCGCAAGCAAAGAGCGCCTTTTCCATGGGGGTGTCGCGCGAGATCCCGGTATATTCGGCATGGGACATAATCGCTTGTCGAATCTCTTCCGAGTAGCCTCGCTCGCGCAGAATCTCATTGCCCTTGTACGGATGCTCCTCCCGAGTCGGGTAGCGCTCGTAGTCGAAGTCGTGCATCAGACCGGCCAAGCCCCACTTCTCCTCATCCTCACCCAGCTTCCGAGCGTGGGAACGCATGCAAGCCTCGACTGCAAGTGCATGTTTCCGAAGGCTTTCCGATTGAGTGTATTCACATAGTAAACACCATGCTTCTGCCCGCGTTGTCATGAACACGTCGACTTTCTCCGGCTTTTCCCGGTTTTCTTTGGGTTTCTTAGGCTGGAATAGGACATTCGTGCCAGCTTCATACCTTAATTTTCCTTGACTTCCACAGCCGTGCTCGCGCAAAGTACTTGCTATCTGCACGTTAGCGTCACGACGCGCAGCGCTCTGGTCTCCCAAAACCTAAATGGCCACGATACTGTCTCCCGTAGACTCACGGGAAGTGGTGCGCTGCGATAGTTGTCTCCTGGTGCAATTCCGCACATCCAACAGTTTATGCCGCCGCTGCCACACCTCGCTCGATGAGGACGAGGAAGAACTCGCTCCCATTGCCCCCATGCCAACGCTGGTGCCACCCCTGGAGAACGTTCCAGGCCATCTGAGGCTGGCGTCCTCGATTCGCTCCTTCCGTCTACGCGGCGGAATGAGCCAGCGGCAATTGGCCGCCCGCATGTCCGTGCCTCGGACGTACGTCTCCAAGATCGAAAACGAGAAGGCTTGCCCCACCCTTTCCTCTCTCGAACGTCTGGCACGGGCACTGTGCATCACCATTCCAGACTTGCTCACCGGCGGCGAACGCAACCGGGACGAGGAGATTCGGGAGCTGGTCGAGGACCCTCTGGTCGCGGAGATGGTTCCTTTCCTCAACAAACTGAATGGTATGCAGATGACGAGCATTCTGGGCCAAGTGCGCGACATGACCCTGCATCCAAGGCGTAGCGCTTCGTAGAGCGAAAAGCGGCGTTACGCCGCGTAACAAAGAGTTTACCGGCCCACTCTCCTGAGCAGCCGGAGCTGTTAAAGCTCCGGCTCTTTTTGTGTCAAGTCGTCCGCTTGCCGGTCTCGCGGCTCGTAGCCGTCGCACGACAACACGGGAAGCCTGGGATATTTACGAAACCGTTTGTCCGTGAGCGCCAGTTCGCAGAGAAAGAATACCGAGCCGCGATCCGACTCGATGCGCCGTACGTGAACGCAGTTCGCGCAGAGACCCGCGCCCACACTATCGATCATGTCTTGGCGGGCTGTCATGGACGCAAGCATAGCAAAGAAACTTTCTGTTAGTTGCTCCCCATGAAAAACCGCGCCGGGAGGCGCGGTAGTTTGTTGCGAATCTAGAATTCTTTTCCAGACTTCTTCCGAACTACGGTTTCGCCGGGCTGGCCGGTTTGTCGCCCTTGACCAGAAACAGCACCGTCACCACCCCCACCGCGCCTGCGCCCACGTATAGCGCCGTCGTCGAGTTCAATGGTCCCGTCGTCGCCGCGCT
>Ga0210384_10003526_pt1 | contig 18026 bp, 18 predicted proteins | sample IncBWH2MmetaG_FD_160574 | JGI IMG/M metagenome (GOLD analysis project Ga0210384, IMG submission 160574) | Forest soil microbial communities from Barre Woods Harvard Forest LTER site, Petersham, Massachusetts, United States - Inc-BW-H-2-M | ecosystem: Environmental > Terrestrial > Soil >...
GGAATGCGGATTCAGGCCCTACATGGCCTCGGTTGGAATTGAGGTGATCGAGACCGATCTCGGCGAGCGCATTCAACAACTCGACAATGAAGATCCTAGCCACGTCGTCGTCCCCGCGGTGCACAAGCTGCGTACGGATGTGGCGAAGGTGTTCTCAGAAACGATTGGGACTGACCCCGACAACAGCGACGTTCACTATCTTGCGGAAGCGCAGCGCGCGGCTACTCGTCCGCTGATTCTCGCCGCAGATGCCGGCATGACGGGCTGCAATTTTGCGGTCGCTGAGACCGGCACATTTGCCGTCTGCACCAACGAGGGCAATGCCGACCTTTCCGCCAATGTACCCAAGCTGCACATCGCATCGATCGGAATCGAAAAGCTCATACCGCGGCTCGAGCATCTTGCGGTTTTCGTTCGGCTGCTTTCGCGCAGTGCCCTCGGCTCGCCGCTCACTCAATACACCTCGCACTTTCGCGGCCCCCGCAAGGGGGCGGAAATGCACATCGTGCTGGTGGACAACGGGCGCTCGCAGCGGTTGGCGATGCGAGAGTTCTGGACCTCCCTCAAGTGCATCCGCTGCGGGGCGTGCATGAATACATGTCCTGTGTATCGGCGCAGCGGCGGCTTGAGTTACGGGGCCACTTACTCCGGGCCTATCGGCCTGATCATCGACCCCACGTACAACGCTCGGAAGTTCAGCAGGCTGCCGTTCTCTTCCACGCTGAACGGGAGCTGTACCAACGTATGTCCTGTCAAGATCAACATTCACGAGCAGATCTACGCGTGGCGGCGAGAGCTCGTGCGACAGCACGAGGTGCCTTTTGTAAAGACGGCACTCATGAAGGCTGCCGGGGAATTGCTCTCACACCCCGCGGCGTACCGGGCGGCCATCGGTACTGCCAATGCGGTGCTCGCGCATCTTCCTCGGTTCGTGATCTATAACGGACTGAACGCGTGGGGCAAGCATCGCGAAGTACCGACTCCGCCTAAGCAGACCTTTCACAGCTGGTATCAGTCCAACAGAGGAGATGCATAGTGAGCAGCCGTGAGCAGATACTGCAACGCGTCCGCGGCAACCTCCCGAAGGTCGAGCGACCTCTGCCAGCTGTGCCGCTGTTCGATGAGACACCCCCTGCCTCACTACTCACCAAATTCAAGGAGAGTCTGGAACGGATGGGGGGCCTGTTTCTAGAGGTGCCTCCTGCGAGCGATCCGCGCGCAGCAGTCCACGCGCAACTCGGGCGTGCAAAAATCGTGTGCTCCGTCGTCCCCGAATTCGCTGGCAACCGCCGCATAGAGGATGTCCGGATACCTCAGGATCTCGCCGACGTCGATTTCGCGATCGTGCGAGCTTCCTTCGCCGTAGCCGAGACTGGCTCGGTACTGTTGACCGAGGCAGAACTTGGAACTAACGCGGTAGCCTACCTCGCGCAACACCTCATCGTGCTGCTCGATCCGAACGACATCGTGATCAACCTGCATCACGCCTATCGGCGCGGCGAGTTTCGTGAGCGCCACTACGCATCATTGCACACGGGTCCCTCCGCCACGGCGGACATCGAGGGTGTTCTTATCCATGGCGCTCAAGGCGTGCGTTCGTTGTCGTTGCTGCCGTTCCCACGAACAATTCCTTGATCCACTATGTAGACATTGGAGATCCAATCATGACTCAAACGCTAAGACAGCGTCCTCCACTCTCGGCCCAACAGCCCGAAATCAAGCTACGAGGGCCCGCACTCCTGGATGACCCGCGCCAGAACAAGGGCACCGCCTTCAGTGCCGCCGAACGATCCAAATGCGGCCTTGAAGGCCTGCTGCCGACGTCGGTTGAGAGCATTGAGCGTCAACTCGAGCGGGTCTTAAGCCACCTCGAGGCCAAGCCGACGGATCTGGAGCGCTACATCTATCTGGTCGGGCTCGCGGACCGCAATCAAACGCTCTTCTATCGAGCACTGATGTCCGATCCAGCACGCTTCATGCCAATTGTCTACGACCCGACCGTGGCGGATGCATGCCTCGCCTTTGGCCACATCTTTCGCCGGCCACAGGGCATGTACATAAGCAGCAACATGAAGGGGCGTATTGCCGACGTTCTGCGCAATTGGCCGACGCGAGACGTACGCTTTATATGCGTGTCGACCGGCGGACGCATACTCGGACTAGGTGACATCGGCGCGAACGGGATGGGTATTCCGATCGGCAAGCTGCAGCTTTACACCGCCTGCGCCGCGGTGCCGCCCGACTCCACGTTGCCGGTGCTACTCGACATTGGCACAACGAATGCACAGCTGCGTGCCGATCCTCTTTATCTGGGTCTGCGGCAGCCGCCTCCTTTGGACGAGGAGTTGGATCAGCTCACGGAGGAATTCGTGAATGCGGTGCAGGAAGTCTTCCCCGGCTGCTGCATTCATTTCGAGGACTGGAAGGGGGTCGACGCGATTCGGATGCTCAAACGCTACGGGGACAAGGTGCTCTGCTATAACGACGACATTCAGGGCACAGCCAGTGTGGCGCTCGCCGGGATCACGACGGCGCTTCAGATAATCGGCAAACCGCTCATCGAGCAGCGAGTCCTGTTCCTCGGTGCGGGCTCTGCCGGCCTCGGAATCGCCAACTTGATCGTCTCTGCGATGCAATTGAAAGGCCTCTCCCAGCAGGAGGCGCGTAGCCGGGTCTCTTTGTTCGATATCAATGGCCTGCTGGAGCCTTCGCGAACCGGTTTATCGGCGGAGCAGCAGGTCTACGCTCACAAGGCGCCGCCTTCGAAGGACTTTGCGGCCACGATTGAGAGAGTGAAGCCGACCATTCTGGTCGGAGTGAGCACCACCGGCGGCGCCTTCAACCAGCGTGTCGTGGAAACGATGAGCCGGATTAATGAGCGCCCAATCATTTTTGCGCTCTCCAATCCAACCGAGAAGGCCGAGTGCTCGGCTGAACAGGCTTACGCCTGGTCGCGCGGCAAGGCGCTCTTCGCAGCCGGCGTCCAGTTCCCTGACGTGGAGCTGAATGGACGTACATTTCATCCGGGGCAGGCCAACAACTTCTACATCTTCCCAGCGGTGGGCCTGGCCACATATGTGTGCAGACCCCGGCGACTCACGGATGCGTGCTTCATCGCGGCCGCCCAGGCGAGCGCGGATCAGGTCGGTCCAGAGCTACGCGCCAAGGGTATGTTGTTCCCCAGTCAGAGGAACATCCTCGAGACGGAGGTTACGACGGCCGTCCGCGTCGCCGAGTTCATGTTTGACCAAAACCTTGCTCAGGTAGAGCGGCCTCTGGACATGCGGAGCTGGATCGAAGGCCAACTCTACACCCCGGCCTATCCGGCTGATTAAGGAGTTCGCATCATGAATGACAACACGACACCTCCGGTGCTGCGTCATGTTCCGATCGGCATCAACGCCAGCGGGACACGCCGCGAGAGTGACTCGATGGGCGAAATTGAAGTCCCCGCCGATCGGTACTGGGGCGCGCAGACGCAACGCAGCCTGGTTCATTTCTCCATTGGCAGTGATCGTATGCCGAAGCGCGTGTACCACGCGTATGGCTATGTGAAGAAGGCGGCGGCGCTGGTGAACGCGGCAGCCAATCGTTTGCCGGTATGGAAATCAGACGCCATCGTGCAGGCTGCCGACGAAGTCATCGCCGGCAAGTTGGATGAGCACTTTCCACTCTATGTTTGGCAAACCGGCTCGGGCACACAGTCCAACATGAACGTAAACGAAGTGCTGTCCAATCGATCGAACCAGTTGCTCGGTGGTGCGATTGGCACGAAGAAACCTGTGCACCCAAACGATCACGTGAACCTCGGTCAGTCATCCAATGACACCTTTCCGACCGCCATGCATATCGCCTCGGTGATCGAGCTGGAGAAGCATCTGCTGCCTCAGGCGGAAGCCATGCTAAAGGCGATCGAGGAGAAGGCCGATGAGTGGAAGGACGTGGTCAAGATAGGACGCACGCACTTGATGGATGCCGTACCTCTCACTGTGGGCCAGGAGTGGTCCGGGTGGGCGCGGCAGATTCGCGACGCGCTGACGCGCGTACGGGAATCGGAGCAGGGCCTGTTCCAACTCGCTGGCGGAGGCACGGCAGTCGGAACCGGTCTGAATGCACCGGAAGGCTTCAGCCGTGAAATCGCGGCGCAGATTGCAGCGCTCACCGGCTATCCATTCATCACCGCACCGAACAAGTTCACTGCTCTCGGTTCACTCGATGCCATGGTCGCCGCCATGGCAGCGGTACGCGGACTCGCCGTTGCACTCATGAAGATTGCCAACGACATGCGTTGGCTCGCCTCGGGTCCCCGCTGCGGCCTCGGTGAACTCCGGCTGCCAGAGAACGAGCCAGGCTCCTCGATCATGCCCGGCAAGGTGAACCCGACCCAGCAGGAGGCCATGGTCATGGTGTGCATTCAGGTGATCGCGGAGGACAACGCGGTCGCTATTGCCGGCAGTCAGGGCAATTTCGAACTCAATGCCATGCGTCCGATCATTATCAACAACTTCCTGCATTCCGCCCGGATCCTGGGGGATGCCTGTGAGAAGCTGCGGCAGTTCTCGGTCGAAGGTACGCGCCTGAATCGGCAGCGCATCGACGAGTTGGTGGGCCGCTCTCTAATGCTGGTGACGGCGTTGAGTCCGGTAATTGGTTACGACAAAGCCTCCGCCATCGCGCATGCCGCGAACGACAAGAATCAGACACTGAAGGAGGCAGCACTGGCATCGGGCGACATCGACGAAAGGCGCTTTGACGAGATCGTGGATCCCCGAAAGCTGGTTGGACATGGCGTCGGAGGCAGTTGATCGAGTGAGGTGAATCTCCGTGAACGTGTCCGGTCGGCTATCGGCTTACAATATCGTGTACTCAATCGCCATGGCGCTTGCCTGCCTGATCTCATTCTGGATCACGACGCGCCTCCTCAATTCGGTCGTCGAAAGGGATGACGATTTATTGGGAGGAATGTGGGCGGCGGTTGCTACTGCGTTCGTTTTCCGTGACACCGGTCGGGCACAGGCCCTCGGGTTTCCTGAAACGGGCCGAGCCAGTCTTTTGGCGGGCGTGACTCGGTTGGTCGCTACCTCAGTGAGTATCGCGCTCTGTCTGCTTTACCTGTCGCTCGCTCGGCCTAGTGCCTCGGGCATGGCTTTACTACTAGCCGCCGGCACTGTTGTACTGATACTGCTTGATTGGCGCGAAGAGATCCTCACAACGGCGATAACTACTATCGTAGTCATGGTGGTCGCAATCTTGAATCCTGCCGATGCGTTGAGTCAGCCGCTGCTGCGTTTCTTCGATACGGTGGTGGGAATCGCCGTGGGGGTGGCTTGCAGTTTCGCTGTCGCCTTCGCATTCCGGAGGCGTGGACATGGGGCCTGAGATACCTGCGCGGGCGCTGCCCTTCGTCCTCAGCCTGATCGCCGGATCCACGGATACCATCAGCTTTCTCGGCCTGAATGGCCTGTTCACTGCGCATGCGCGCTAGGCGCAGAGTCTGAAGGGGTTTGGGGGCTGCGGTCCCTGGGGCTGCCCGCTGCTCTGGCGCTCCTCGCCGTGATGTTGGCTCGCCTTCCCGCTCCCGCGAATTGGCTTCACCGCGCATGATCGTATCGAGATGAAAGCGTCGTGGCATGGCCTACAAACCATGGTGGTATGGCCTTCGCGGCACTCTCTCAATATGTTTATTGACGTTACAAAGCTGCAGAGGATCTCGAGAATGAACGCCCTAATCAACTCTCTTGCCAACGCCCTGACCCGCTTGGGCCTGCTCAAAGAGGATCTGGATTATCACTTGCTTCGCGCATCGATGGTTCTGATTTTTCTGTTGTTCGGGTATCAGAAATGGTTTGAGTACGAGGCTCAGGCGTTGATCCCCTTCATCAGCAATGGGCCGTTCATTTCCTGGTTGTATCCGGTGTTCGGTGTCCGCGGGGCCGCTTGGTTTCTTGGCACGTCAGAGTGGCTGTTTGGCGCACTCTTGTTCCTGGGATTCTGGGATAAGCGACTTGGCATTCTGGGGGCGCTCGGCTCGGTTATTACTTACATCGGGACGGTCAGCATCATTCCGTTCATGCCCAATGGCTGGGCACCATCAGCCGGTGGGTTTCCGGCCATGACCGAGAACGTCGCATTTCTGATGAAGGATGTGGTTCTGCTTGCGGTCTCAGCCTATCTGCTGAAACAGGACGTGGTCAGACTCAGACTCGCACAGCACGCCAAGAAGTCGATCGCTGCCAGCCTCGTGTAGTGCGCTTTCGATTGCCGCTCGAGACACGCCGCCTGGCGCCTAGCTACCTTGCTGGATGAATAGATGGTCCACGATCGATAGGTTGTCGACGACGCGTCGATTACCGGCCGCCCGCCGGGCGATCTGTAGAGCGTCTAGCAGGTCCGAACCACTGAACACGAGTCCACTGAGTACCACGGTGCCGCGTTCGACCGTGACATCAACATGCCCGTCATCAAAATAGGGAGCGGCATGCAATGCGGCGCGCACTCTCTCACTCAATTCCTGATTCATCATCGCGGCTACCTGTGGTGGTGTCGAAGTACCGCCGGTACTCGAACAGGTGACACGATCTGTCGGTGCATCTTGGCCATTGACCTGGGAAGCAAAGGCACCAAGCCCACATGCAAGGGGTATTGCATAGAGGCAAGTGATCCGACTTTTGCGCTTGCGCGAAATATCCATCGTTAACTCCTGCGTTTAACCATTTCAATATAACCAGTCACTTACATCTCGGGCACCGCACTCCTTAGATAGGCGCGCGCCCGATCGATGCGCCGCCATCCACGAAGAGCGTCTGTCCCGTGACAAAACCCGCATCTTCGGAAAGAAAGAATTCAATCGCAGCAGCTATTTCCTCTGGGCGACCGAATCGCCCCATCGGGATCCCCGCCAGGTATCTTTTTTCGCCCTCGCTCCCCACCGGATTATTGGAGCGAAACAACTCTGTTTCGGTCGGCCCGGGCGCAACCGCATTGACCGTGATTCCGGTGCGGGCCAGTTCGAGTGCCCAGGATCTTGCGAAGCTCACCAATGCAGCCTTTGCCGCCGCATAGGCAGTTCGCTCGACCATACCGAGAATGGTGAGACTCGATACGTTGACGATGCGTCCCCATTTCTTGCGGCGCAGTTCTGGCAAGATTGCCTGCACCGTGTGCACAGCCGAGTGCAGATTCACGGTGAGCACCTCCTCGAGGTCTGGCAGCCTGATCTCACCGAGCGCCTGTGGGCGGACCAGCCCCACATTGTTGACCACCCCGTCAAACGAATAGCGGCGCGTCAGGGCTTCGAGCGCAGCGAGCGTGTCCTCCCTCTTGGCGAGATCGACTGTCATCAACTCCCCGGGAAAGTCCTGCGCATGCCGAGCGAGACCGACAACATGGTGCCCGGCGCGAGTGAGGCGGTGGGAGATGGCGCGACCGATCCCCTTGCTCGCTCCAGTAACTAAAAAGGTTCGCATATCAGCCCGCCTCCGCCCGGATCATTTCTCGAAACGCGCAGGAGGCGTGCGTACGCTCTCATGCCAAGAAAGTGTGTCGGAAGACTCTTCAGAAGTCTTTCACGCTGCCCTCACGCATTGAATATTCCTACGCAAATATGGGGTCTCGGTGCGGGATCTTTCTGGCCCTCGGGGGTGGTTGAGAGTAAGGCTAGGCGCGATTCAGCAGGACCAACGCGCACCCTTTCTGCCTCCTCGCCGCACCGCATTGACCGATAGGTTTTAGTCAATCTCTACGATTGAGCTATCCGCCCCAGACATGGGTGCGATGGTTTTCGTAGATCTGCGCCGCTACTGTTCCATCGTAGGAGATGAACTGTTCGAGAGCGCTGCGATAGGAGGGTTCCAATGGCAACCGTAGTAGATCCCGACGCGTGCTTCGTGTCGATACTAGACATAGCTGGGCACAGCCTCGGCAGCGAAGCGCTCTCGAAGCTCATCTCCATTGCGGCCGCCACGCTGGACAGTGATCGCGCTACTGCGAGAGCCTGCATAGAGCGCGCCGCGGAGCTTTTGAGGGTAACCGACGAGGCCCGCGCTGCCCCAGCCGCCGCTGCGATTCGAGGCGGCCTCGCCCCTTGGCAGCAGAGAAACGTTGACGCGTACGTTGCAACCCACATCGGCTCCACAATCCGGGTGGGTGACCTTGCTCGCGTCGCCCGACTGAGCGTCGGGCATTTCTTCCGGGCCTTCCGAGAGAGCTTCGGTGAGCCTCCATTCGCCCACATTACTAGGCATCGCATCCAGCGCGCACAGTCGCTGATGCTGTGTTCGCGGGCGTCGCTGTCACAGATCGCCGTTGACTGCGGGATGTGTGATCAGGCGCACTTCACGAGGGTATTTCGCCGGATCGTCGGAATTAATCCAGGGGTCTGGCGACGACAGTCCAGCGTCCGCGCGAACGCAAACACTAAAAAGAGTTCGAGCATAGCCGCAAGACACCTGACTGCCGTTCAAGACAGCTCGTATGACGTCCGGGCATGATGCCCCGGAAAGGTCACTCACAGACCCATCGCGACTCTCTCAATCAGCGTTCGGCCCGCGGCAGACTGAAGATGAATTGACAGTCATGTCAATACAAGAAATAGCGTTGCGCCATGGGGAGCACCCTCGCCGGTTCGCAGGTTAGAAGCCGGCCGTCGGCCCGCACCTCATACGTTTCGGGGTTGACCTCCATGCGGGGTACGGCACCATTCAACACCATGGAATGCTTGCCAATGTTGCGCGTGTTCATGACGGGAAGAGCTTTTTTTGCGAGTCCGAGTCTCTGCGCTCTCTCAACTCCCGCTCGACTGACGAACGTAACCGAGCTTTCAGTCCGGCAGCGGCCAAACGCTGCAAACATCGGCCGGAAATATTGCGGTTGGGGGGTCGGAATGGAGCCGTTCGGGTCTCCAATGATTGCCGCCGCGATCGCGCCGCTCTTCAGCACCATGTCCGGCTTCACTCCAAAAAACGCCGGATCCCAGATGCACAAATCGGCGAGTTTCCCAACTTCAATGGAGCCGACGTAGGCTGATATTCCCTGCGCAATCGCCGGATTGATCGTGTATTTTGCGACGTAACGGCGAGCCCTGAAGTTGTCATTGCTGCCCTTCTCGTCTGACAGTTGCCCGAACTGCTTCTTCATTTTGTCGGCGGTCTGCCAGGTGCGGATGACCACTTCGCCAACCCGGCCCATGGCCTGACTGTCCGACGACATGACGGAGAGGGCCCCCATGTCATGCAGAATATCTTCGGCCGCTATGGTTTCCTTGCGAATGCGGCTTTCGGCAAACGCCACGTCCTCCGGAACTCGTCTGTCGAGGTGATGTGTAATCATGAGCATATCGAGCGCCTCGTCCAGCGTATTCACCGTGTAAGGGCGCGTCGGACCAGTGGACGAGGGGATGACATTGGCTTCGCCACACACCTTGATTATGTCCGGCGCGTGTCCGCCACCGGCTCCTTCGGTATGGAATGTGTGAATAGTCCTGCCCTTGAACGCGGCGATGGTCTGATCGACGAAGCCGCTTTCATTCAGCGTGTCAGTATGAATGAGAACCTGAATATCCATCTTATCGGCCACCGACAGACAGCAGTCGATGGCCGCGGGCGTCGTACCCCAGTCTTCATGGAGTTTCAGCCCGCATGCGCCCGCCTCGATCTGTTCGATCAGAGCCGCCGGCAAGCTTGCGTTGCCTTTACCAAAGAAACCGAGGTTCATCGGAAATGCATCGGCAGCCTCGAGCATCCGCTCGATGTGCCAGGGCCCTGGCGTGCAAGTCGTTGCATTGCTCCCGGTGGCAGGTCCCGTCCCTCCACCCATCATGGTCGTGATACCCGAATAGAGCGCCTCTTCGATCTGTTGAGGACAAATATAATGGACGTGGGTGTCGATTCCGCCGGCCGTGACAATCTTGCCTTCGCCCGAAATGATCTCGGTTCCGGGGCCAATCACGATGTCTACGTTGGGCTGCACGTCGGGGTTGCCGGCCTTGCCAATCGCCGCGATCCGCCCCGCCCGGACCGCGATATCAGCCTTGACGATCCCCCAGTGATCGAGAATAAGTGCGTTGGTGATGACCGTATCCACTGCGCCTTCGGCTCGGGAGCGCTGCGACTGACCCATGCCGTCGCGAATCACTTTCCCTCCGCCGAATCTCACCTCCTCGCCATAGACCGTGTGGTCCTGCTCCACCTCGATGAGGAGATCGGTGTCTGCGAGTCGGATTCTGTCCCCCACCGTCGGCCCGAACATCTGGGCATAGGCGGCACGGCTCATGACGTGGGGCATTTTTTCTCCTCTAGCGAATCGGGTTATGAATGGGAACGAGCTTCGTGCCGTCCGTAAAAGTTGCCTCCACCTGCATATCCGGGATCATCTCCGCGACACCTTCCATGACCTCATCGCGTGTCAGAATCTTGCCGCTCTCTGACATGAGCTCCGCCACCGATTTGCCGTCGCGGGCTCCCTCCAGAACGACGTCCGTTATTAAAGCGATGCTCTCGGGATAGTTGAGTTTGACGCCTCTCGCGCGCCGGCCACGGGCGACCATCGCGGCCAGCGCGATCATCAGCTTGTCTCTTTCGCGCGGCGTGAGATTCATTGTCTTCCTCCATCCACGTAGCCACTTAGCACGACCACATTTTCGGCATCCGAAACGGACCCGGCACCAGCGTCCGCCCGAATTGCAGCAGAATCTCCCGCAGACCCGCTTTCAACTCCGCTGCGGCTCGCGCGGCGAGACGCGTGATCACGAGCCCGGATACCGTTGTCGTGGCGCACCGACACTGCAGCTGGGGAGCCAGGTCGCGCAGCAACTGGACTTGCGCTTGCGCATCAGGACCGAAATAGATCAGCGTACCGATCGCTTTGAAGTCGCCGAGCAAGGCTCGGCTTCGAAGCCTGGGGAACACCTCGTCCGTCACTCGGAAGTAATCCGCCCAGATGAGACGACCGTCCAGCCTTACCTGCCAGCCATCGGTAATTTGTCCGCCGACCATCTCCTCGCCGTGAGCTGCTCTACCTAGCACGAGCGATTCGAGGGCAAGTAGCTCAGCCCCGGCGGAGATTTCGATTTGTGTATTCCGCCGCATGCGGCCCCCGTTGAAGACGATCGTCTCCTGCGGCAGCCATGCGAGTTTCGCGGCCTCGCATATTTTCAACCGAGTCTCGACCAGCGCGGGTTCGTTCAAAGCTCGGTAGACCCGTTCGGCGGCTTGTGACGTGACGGTGACGGACGCGTTGTCGAGCAGCGTCAGAACAAATTCGAGCCGGTCTCCACCAGCGATACCACCAGCGGTGTTCACGACAACCGCTTCCTCAACCGGAGCGCCCCGGATCCCCGGAAACATGATCCTGATGGGCGACGCTTGAAAGGTGTCGACAATGCGGGTGCCGTGTGCTGAGCCCGCAAGAATGAGCCGCGCAAACCCTTCCGAGCGCTGCAAGTCCTTGTCGCCGGGAATGGCGATACTGGAGGTGCTGACGGTTGAATACCCGCCAAGATCAGCTGATGAGAAGTCGGCGAGCACTTGCAGTTACCTCGGACATCAAAGGAGGTTAGTGGTCTACGCAGATCCGCGCGTTGGCCGTCCCGCGCGGGACCGTATCCCTGTGAAGGGCAATCGTCCGGAGCACAGATGCCGCCGCAATGAGCGCGCAGCACAAGTAGCTCGCGTTCACCACTGCGTCTCTCCTTAGACAAGATGAATGTCTGAGTCCCCGGCCGCATCAGTGATCCAGTCGTGGATAGAACTGCGTCCAGACCTCGTCCTTCTTGGCGCTCGCTAGATGGCAGTATCCACACTCCAGCTTGGGCTTCAATTTCGCGGTGGGTGCTTTCGGCTCATGGTGATTGAAATTGTAGTAACCCCAGCCGCCGGTTTCGGCGTAGCGCTTGCTATTCTTGACCGTCACGTCGGCACCGTTCAGGGGTCCGGGAAAATATCCCCTGCCCGAGGGCTCGGCCCGCGAACCGTCCGGATTTTGTGCCGGGAGCGTGAGCTGCAGTTCCTTGAAAAACATGGTTCCTTCCGGAAATACGTTCGTCTTTTGATATTCGTCGTACGCCCATGGCTGCATGTATACGTTGTGAAACTCGGGGAAGTTCGCCTTCCCTCCGTTGAGAGCGTTTGGAGTGAGCGGCGACCCCAGGTAGACCCATTTCTCCCAACCCTTTGGCAGAATGAGATCGCCATCGGCCGTGTACTCGGGTAGATAGCGCTTGCTGTTTTGAGCGGCGCCAGAATCACTCTTGGCGTGCACAGAAAATACGGCTGTCATGATGAGGCCGCTCGCGATGGCCGCGGTCGCTATTAGCGCCTTTGCACGACCTGTTCCGTTCGTCATAGTCATATTCGTACTCCTATTTCATTCGGGATTTCATGGGTGCCGATGCGCACCCCCAAACTAAAAGCGAACTCAGAATCCCGCCAGCCCCTCCGGACTGTTATAGGGGATTTGCATTCGGGTCACTTCGGTGAGCGAGCCGTCCGGTTGGGTGGCGTAGCCGATGAGCTTCGCTGCATTCCCATAGATCTGGTAGAAGAAGGCGCCATCTGGCGAGACCCAGCTGTCGGCCGGTCCGCTGGTGACGGTCGTGTTGAGTCCTCGGGCGGTGCCATCTCCCGGGATCTTTGGGCACGCTGGATCCTTCGCGATCTCGAGCCCTTTGCCATTGATTCGGTAGCTGCTGACGTAGCTATAACCGAAATTCGTCGCGAACACGAACTTGTCATCCGGAGAAACACCGAGCCAGCAAAGCTCAGACGGCAGTCCCGGGCTCGTGTCGATCTTCACGAGCGGGCCGACGTTGAGTTTGCCGTCTCCATCGATGGTTGCCATAGCGCATCCGTCACCGACGGCATATCCGATGACGAGGGTATCCGGCCGACCTTTCAGGAAAGCGATGTAGAACGGAGAGGCCCCCTTCCCGTCTTGAAAGCTGGCCATACCCAGCGTGCCATCCTCCAGCACCGGATATACGATAATGCCGTCGGGATCCGGCGCGTTCGAGGCGACCACCTTGTATGTGTGGTCCGGCTGCGGGACCCAGAGGATGGGCGAGCCGTCGGGATACAATCCGACGTGCGCGATGGGCTGATCAAAGGTGGTGCCGACCACAAGAAATTTCCCGTCCGGTGAGAGTACGCCCATGGTCGGAACACGATCGTTCTTCTCTTTCGTATTCGCTGTATATCGCTCTTTGCGCGCTGTGAGCTTGCCTTTGCCATCGACGGACATCAGCCGCAAATGATCAGGTCCGAAAGAGTGTAGGACGTAAAGCATTCCCTTCGAGGGGGCAAAGGCCAGCGATTTGGCGGTGCCGCTCTTTCCCTCGACGGGGTTCCCCGTCGGCTTGCAATCCACCAGCGTAAGCCGCCCGTCTTCGGCGACAGCGAAGCTCGACACCGAATTGTCGCCGCCGTTGGTAGCAAACAGAAGGTGTCGATCCGGCGAAAGAATGACGCTCGCTGCACCCTCAAAGGCGTTCGGCGCGCTTTCCTGACCGCTGATAGGCTTGAACTCTCCGGAACCGGCGCCACTAGTTTGGACGCGTTCCGCCTCAGTAAGAGTTCCGTCGGCAGCCCGTTTATAATGAATAACGCAATTTCGGATCTCGTTGGTCTGCATGTAGAGATGTCCACCGCCATCCGACTTGCGTGGACTCATCCGCGTCTCTTTGTCCGAGCCCATACCCATTTTTGCCGTTGCCATTTGATTGACTCCGCCTCCAGTTAATTACGCCGCCGAACACCCGCTAGGAGCTCGGTCCTGAGCTGTATCATTAGCGAGACGATGCCGTCTGTATTGCACGAGAGTAACGAGTGTTTGCGCGCAGCTCGCATTTTCCGTGCATCGCCCGGCAGTCACTCCATTTGGAAACGCGAGAACTACTGGGTGATGGCTACTCCATTGAAAGCAGCAATGCCGATCGGGCTTGATGTGGCCGCGGAGGTGAGGTCGCCATAGGCGTCGATGCCGAACACCGCGACATACGCGCTGCCGCCGGCGCTGTAGATGACGGCGAGCCATTTCTTGTCCGCGGATACTGTGATGTCCGACGGCGCCCCCGGCAGGGGTATCGATTTGTAGAAGACTCCGCCTTGGCCGTCGGATAGGAATATGGAGATGGCATGTCCGGGGGAGTTACCCGTGTACCAGGCGCTCCCCGGTCCCTTAGCTACCCAGCAAGGAGCGTTGCTCGGATATGGCGGTGTCGGTCCGGTGATCGGGAAGACCTCTCGATTCTTGTTCACGATGGCGAAGCTGTCGGGACTGTGGGCCGGCGTGAATCCCAACACGTCGTCCCAGAATGCGGCCCCGAGAGGGACACTATTGGCCGCGCTGGGGAGCGTTACGGCAGCGCTGGACCCGCTGAGCGTTCCGTCAGCTCTTAGAGGCAGCCGCAGGAGCGATCCTGAGGTCATGGTGACAGCGGCCCAGTCCTCACCGACCGCGATTTGTGCCGCCGAAGGATCGGAGAGCGCGACGACGGCACCGTCCACGCCGCCCGAAGACCACCCATGAGTCTCCGCGCAATTGGCCCCAACCACGAAGAGATGGTCCGTGGTAAGCGCGACTGAATCGGGTTTCACGCAATTCGGCGCCAAGCCTATCGTCCCGTCGATCGTAATGGCGTCGTGACGCCGTACGATGCGGCTGACGTTGTTCGAGCCGTAGTTTGCCACCGCTCCATGATCGTCCTTGAACTGCAGAATACCGGCGTTGTTGCCCGCGCCGCCCTTGCCTTGCGTCGCCAACGTGTCCACCAAGGATAGCGAGGGCGTTTCCGCCGTATCCAGCTTGAACACAACAACCTCGTTGGCGCTTGGATCGTTCGTGCTCGTTAACACGAACAGTCCTCGTTCTGGCTCCTCGGCAAGCGCCGCACTTACCGCGAACAGTGTTGCCGCCAGCGCGCTGGCGGCGAAACGTACATGAGACTTGTCAAACTTTCGAGAACTCATCGCGATCTCCTCATTGAGAATTGAAGAGGCTTTCATCTTCCTCTACGACTGCGGCTGCGAATGTCTTGGGTCATCACATACGGCTCCATAGCCGCACCATGTCGAATATGTCCGCGAGGACTCACTGTGTCGGAAGACACTTCTCAAGTCTTTTACGCTGCGCTTATGCGTTGAACATTCCTACGCAAATACGGTTTCGGATGCAGGCAGCAATCCGACGCTTGATAGTCAGCACTCAGCAACAGAGCCGCGGGAATGGCTGCTGGCGCCGTCCGTTTAAGCGTTCGGCGCCGGTCGATAACTGATCATCCGGCAAAAGCCCGAAGCCGATCATGGGCGGGCATCAGATCCAATTGCCTTGAGACTGCCGAGTATGCTCGCATCGCGCAGCCGGTCGGCCATGCGCGTGAGTTGCGACACGGAAGAGGCTTTCATCTTGCGCGTCACTTGCCCTCGGTGGATCTTGACCGTCATTTCGCTGATCCGCATATCATTGGCTATCTGCTTGTTTAGACGGCCGTTAACGACGTGTGCCATGACCTCGCGCTCGCGCAAAGTGAGGATCCCGAAGCGCTCAACGAGCCGGGTCAGCTCGCTTTCGCGCTCGCATCGGGCCCTGTCGCGTGCCAGCCCCAGTTGAATTGCATCCAACAGGTCCTGATCCCGAAAGGGTTTAATTAGAAATTCGATTGCGCCTGCTTTCAACGCCTGCACTGCCATGGGTACGTCAGCGTGTCCTGAGATGAATATGATTGGCACGTTGACGTTGCCTGCTGTCAGCTCTCTTTGAAAATCGAGTCCGCTTCGACCGGGAAGTCGCACATCCAGCACCAGGCAAGTAGGTCGGCTAGGCAGCTCCGCTTGTATGAATTTCGACGGGGATGCAAACGCTATGGAATCCAGGCTGACCGAACGCAACAGGCATTGAAGCGATTCGCGTACGTCGGGATCATCGTCGACAATCAGCACTGTTGGCTTGTCGTCATCGTGGATCACGGTTTCTGCAGCGTCCTTTACCTCTATGCCGTTCATTGCATGCTCGACACGCGTCATGCGACCTGACTGTTCTCTCAACCCAGGCGGCGGAGGAGGCGCGAGTGCATGCGTACCGGGAACGCTGATCTGATGTATTGCAAGTTCACGGTTGGCCATGGCGATTCCCTTGGGGTCTCAGTTCTGAGGATGCACCCGTTGCGCCCTCTTCGACTTCGAACTTCGTGTGACACTGCAGAGTTCTTGCCTTTCGGTCGGAGCGAGACTCGGCAACGTGAATTGAAATGTGGCACCGCGCGGCTTACTCGCGCTTGCCCACAAGCGCCCTCCATGTGCCTCAATGATCGCGCGACAAACGGAAAGACCGACGCCTAGACCGCGAGGTTTGGTGCTGTAGAAGGTATGGAATAAATGATCCGAGCTGTGGGCGTGCAACCCGGGACCCGAGTCTTGAACTGTAACAAAGATCTCGCCGTGCGCCGTCTCACCTGTACTGATGTGCAGCTCCCGCGCGCCTTCGCAGACACCACTCATCGCCTCCACTGCGTTGGTGATGAGATTCAAGATAGCCTGCTGCAGCTGGACTTTGTCGGCACGGACAAGTGGCAAATCTTGTGCGAAATGCATTCGCACTGAGACAACGTTGTTGACCAGTTCCTCCTGGTACATCGAGACAATATTCCGGATCGCCTCATTGATCTCAAACTCATCCCTTTGTGTCGGGACTCCTTGCACGAGGGCGCGCGTTCGCCACATGATTTCGACGATCCGATTCGCGAGCTGCAACACGCGCGCGAGCGCGTGCTGACTTTCGTTGAGGTTTGCGTTCGGGCCGTCGAGGAAGCGCAGTGCCGCCTGGGTGTTGGTTACGAGCGCTGCAAGGGGCTGATTGATCTCGTGGACGATGCACGCCGACAACTCTCGGAGCCCGACGTTTCGACTGGCACTCGTCCGCGTCACACCTTGGTCCCACAGTGAAAGGCTTCCATGTCCCACGGTAGAACGACTGCCCATCATTCCGACACGTTCTAACGGCTCGTTTTTTTGATCTTTTCGATTCGGGCTTCGATCAGCGGGTGATCGTCGACCGTGAGAATCCGGATCGAATCGCAGTCGCTGCTCATGATCTTTGCCACGCACATCTGGTGAAGAATCTCTTTCGTAGCCAGGAGCGGCGCTTCGATTCACCGGTGGCGTACGCGATCGCGCCGGAAAGGCTGACCTGCAGTTCCGTCCCGGAACCGGGTGCACTCCGGAGGCTAAATTGTCCGGCACGGCGGGAAAGACTGTGAAATCTTCAAGCTGCGGTGCCTTCGGAGCTTTGTCGCAGATTGGCGGTTACCCGCCCGCCTCTACGATCGCGCTGATCGCCATCAGCGCAGCCGTGAAGCGCAGTAGGAGGGAGCCCGATACCGGGGGCACCGTCAGAGCCGGATAATTCCGCGCTTTAGCCCGATCGTCACCGCGTGCGTGCGATCCTGCGCACCGAGCTTGGCAAGGATATTGCGAATTTGGCCCTTGACGGTGGCTTCACTGGTCGAAATCCGAGCAGCTATTTCCTTGTTCGCCTTGCCTTCAGCAATCAGGTACAACACCCGAACCTCTGCGGGAGTTAGCGCCTCATCCGTCGCGTGCTCGGCGAGCTCGATGGAGATTTCGGAAGAGATGGACTTCCGACCCGCATGGACCGCTCGTATCGCGCCCAGAAGCTCCGTATCGAGCACGTCTTTCATCAGATAGGCGCGCGCACCCGCTTTGAGCGCGTGCAACACCTGGACATCCCCGGAATAGGTCGTGAGCACGATGATTCGGGCCTCCGGAAATTCACCGCGAATAGCGATGATCGCATCGAGCCCGCTCATTTCCCGCATTTGGAGATCCATGAGCGTGACGTCCGGTCGGTGCGTGCGGAACTGGTGGATCGCCTCACGTCCGTTAGAGGCCTCGGCAATCACTCCCATATCAGACTGCGTCGCAACGAGCCCGGCGATTCCCTGCCGGATCAGCGGGTGATCGTCGACCGTGAGAATCCGGATCGAATCGCAGTTGCCGCTCATGATCTTTGCCGCGCAC
>Ga0210384_10003528_pt1 | contig 18024 bp, 24 predicted proteins | sample IncBWH2MmetaG_FD_160574 | JGI IMG/M metagenome (GOLD analysis project Ga0210384, IMG submission 160574) | Forest soil microbial communities from Barre Woods Harvard Forest LTER site, Petersham, Massachusetts, United States - Inc-BW-H-2-M | ecosystem: Environmental > Terrestrial > Soil >...
CGCCGCGACTTCCCGCATGGTGTCGCGATAGGCGATCGAGCGGGCACGTTGCGGCGTGCCCTCGAAGTCGCTGTACAACTTGCCGACGGACGCGAGATACGCCCGTTCGCGCTCCGTCTTTGCGCCCAGGGTCTTGCCGCGTTCCGCGCTCTCCCGCCCTGCCTGCAACTGGCCCTTGTCTTTCATTCCCGGCGCGAAAGGATTACTCCAATCGCTAAGCGCGATTCCCCAAAACGCAATTCCGCATGTCGCGTCCTCACCGAGCACTGCGTTGAATCCTTCTATGGCGCGGCTGAACTGGAAGGAATGCAGCAGCGAAACCGCCCGATCGAATTCCTTCTGCGCCACGTCGTTGCACGATGTGACAAAATGCACCGCCCCCAATTTCTCGCTGTTCCCATGCTGATGCTCCTGCGCGATGCAACTCGCCGCCAGCGTCAGTAGAAATCCCGCCATGACTCCAGCCCTGACCATTTCGCTCCTCCAGTCCTCGGGATTATAGGCACGTTTCAGGATCTCTTGGAGCGGTTCGCAAGTTCCGGTTACCCGTGATCGGTCCGACTTCCCACAGATTTATAAGCTAGACCGGCCGTCGACGCGACTCGACCAACGTTGCATCTCGTAAAATTAAGATTCTTAGGCGATGTAGAATGCAACGCGCGAATAAAGACAAGTCAAAGGCTTTCATCTGCCGCAACGACGATAGGCCTAGGGCTTTCAATTCAGGGAGGCGCTCATGACCGTTTCGAAGAGAACGCTTGTTACCTGCATGTTGACTGTCTGCTTGGGTTTTGCCGCCAATGCCACCGCCCAAGGCCCAGACGCCTCTTTACCCCGCACCATGCGCCCGGTCATTCGAGGCCGGCAGGCAGCAGTGTCATCGATGAAGGCGGAAGCGACAGAGGCGGCCCGCCGCATTTTGCAGACGGGCGGCAACGCGTTCGATGCAGCCGTTGGCGGCCAAGCAGCACTCGCGGTGACCGATTTTGCACTGAATGGTGTCGGTAGTGACGCCGTTGTGCTCGTTTACGATGCGCGCGAGAAAAAAGTGTTTTCCATCAACGCGGAACCCCGCGCTCCAAAGCTGGCGACCATCTCGTGGTACGAGAACAACAGCGGCGGCAAGATTCCGGTCAGCGATGGGCTGCTGTCGGGAGGACTTCCCGGCGTGGTGGACGCGTGGTACCTCCTGTTAGACCGCTGGGGAACAATGAGCTTCGAACAAGTTCTCCAGCCGGCCATTGACCTTGCGGAAAACGGATTTCCCCTGAGTGAAGCGCGCGCCCGCATGATCGCCAACACCCAAAAGATACTCAAGTACCCTTCGACCATCAAAATCTACAAGCCGAATGGTGAAGCGCCGAAGGCCGGTGAGATCTTCAAGAATCTGGATCTCGCTGCCACCCTGAAAAAGCTGGTCGAAGCAGAAACGGCGAATAAGGCGAAAGGACGGCACGAAGCACTGAAAGCGGCCCGCGATCGCTTCTACACAGGTGACATTGCGCGCGAGATGGCGGCCTTCTCAGAAGCCAACGGCGGCTTGTTCCGCTACGAGGACTTTGCGGAGTACACCGCGAAAGTGGAAACTCCGGTCTCCACCGACTACCGGGGCTATCAGGTTTATAAGAATCCGTCCGCCAGCCAGGGGCCGACCGAGCTGATCGCTCTAAACCTGCTTGAGGGGTACGACCTGAAAGCGCTCGGCCACAATAGCGTCGACTTCATCTCCACCAATGTCGAGGTCATGAAACTGGCCATGGCCGACAGGGAGAAATTTCTCGGGGACATGGACTTCATCAAAATCCCGTACGACGGGTTGCTGTCGAAGGACTACGCGCGGGAACGCAGAAAGCTGATCGATCCGGCAAAAGCTTCGTTGGAGCTGCGCCCCGGTTCACCCGAAAAATTCGTTGCTGGCGCTGCCGAGCGTCCCTGGCATGTCGTTCTCGACGGCGACGCGGACTTCAACGGCGACACGAGTTACATCGCAATCGTTGACAAGGACCGCAACATGGTCAGCTTCGAGCCCAGCCTTCACAGTGTCTTCGGAACAGGAGTCGTGATGGGAGGTACGGGAATCATCTTCAACTGCCGTGGCGACTATTACTCCTTGGTTCGAGGTGAGGCCAATGCGCTGGAGCCCGGAAAACGGCCGCGGAGCACGTTACAGAGCACGCTGGTGATGAAGGACGGCCAGCCGTTCATGATTACCGGAAGTCCTGGCGGCGACGACCAGGTGATGGTCACCCTGCAGACGTTGGTCAACGTGATCGATTTCGGCATGAACGTCCAGCAAGCCATCGAAGCTCCACGGTGGTCCACTAGCAGCTTCCCATCTTCGCCGTTTCCGCACACCATGCTTCCGGGCGCCATGGCCGTGGAGGAGCGCATTCCGGATGCGACGCAAAAGGAACTCATCGCGCGCGGTCACAAGCTACGTGTCGCACCACCTTGGTCCCTTGCGTCCAGCGCCGCCATCATCATCGATGCGAAGACCGGCGTGCTGAGCGCAGGCGCTGATCCACGAGTCGAGGCGTACGCGTGGGCATGGTGATTCTCTCGCCGGACCTCTTTATTGCGCTAGCTGCAACCAGCCCGTCCGCATGCGCCAATGTCGGCCTTGCCGAAGATGACCGACGACAGCTCGCTCCAGCGTAGTGCGCTGTGGCAACGCGTCCAAGCCCTGCGGTCTCTCGGCGCCGAACACAGCTCGCAAGATCCAATCGTCATTGTCGCGCGCTCCCGGAACCAGGGTAAATCGTCGCTGAAAGTCCCGAATGTTTGAATCGTATGGAAGATATTCGGCCAACTGTTCGTCTAGCATCCATGATGTGCACGTTGCGATTCGCGGTGGACCGCCGGGTTGAATCTTGTTGAAAGCGGTTTGCATACGACAAAGCGACTCACTGCACGCCTCCGCCGTGAGTGGGCCAAGCGCAGGGATGTGGAGACTGAGCGCCGCCGCACCCTTTTTGTGCCCAGGACCGAGCTGGTCCGCAGTTTGTTCGTCGTACCAGAAAAGTGGACCCGCCTCTTGAGGATGCGTGAGGAGCCAGTAGGGGGTAACCTCAAGACGTCCGACTTGATAGAGCCAAGCCGAAAACCGCAGCCAATCCCATCCTGCGAGGCTGACTCCGATCTTGCCCTGCTTCGCTCGATATGTTGACATCGCCCTTCCGAGCCACGAAAGCGTTTCCCACGAAATATCGTCCGGGACACCGAACTCCTGCTGGCGCTGGAGAATTGCGGCGATACTGACCAGAATCAGGTGCACGGTAAAGAGCCGGAGCGCTTCTGGCACGGGCGGCGGAATGGGTTCCCCGCTGGGTTGGTTCTCCCGACTTGCTAGGCTGCTCACGAACACGTTGTGGCTTCTTTCGAGCAGCCACCACAATTCCGGATCACGCTCCGGCGACGGCATGGTTTCAAGTACCTCTGCTAGGTCTTCACGGGCAACGCTCAACCTGGCGAGCAACACCGAGAGTGCGTCGGGGTTCGGCACTGGCAGGTCAGCTGCTGGACGTGCCTCCTCGAGCTTTGCGAGCCATGCGAGCGGAACATCGCCCAGTCCTAACTTTTCCGCTACGTGCGCTCCGGTCATTGCTTTTTTCATCGTCGCCTCATCGGTCTCTGATCGAAGACATGCCGGCTGATTGCGTGTTCAAAGCAGCTCGGATGCTTCCACTCTCAAAACACGACTGTCTGTGAAAGAAGGGTAGTTTGTCGGCGGACTCCTAAATTTGGACTGGCGTGCCGCCCCATTCGGCGGTGTATTGCCGTTCTCCCTACGGATGGTCAGCGGGTGGTCGTTTGATCTGCACCCTACGCTGCGTGGCACGCTCGTGGCGGCGTTCGACATCAAGTGCTCGCACCAACTCGGAATGCGAGGGGTCGTCTCGGCTCGGCGGAAACGAAAACAGCGCCAGGTGAGTCCTGTCCCCGGCCACGTTGTTCGGTCAGGACAACGGCCCCGTCACGCACATTGAGCTGTGCGCCATCGTTCGCGATTCGCAGGCGCAAGGTGAAGCCGAAGGCAGCGCAGGGCCAATCAACGGCCTCGCCGAGGTCCGGATACGCAAGCTCTGGAATAGCTGTGCACTGAGGTATGGAGCGGTGCGCCGGCATCTTTTCCCCTCTCGGACGGCGCCACGCAGCTCATCCGTGAGTCGTGATGTGAACGACAAAGTGCGCGACTAAGACGATTGCGGACAGGAGAATGCCCACCGCCATGGACCTTCTCTTGCGCCAGAGAGAGATCGCCGTAAAGATGAAAATGGTTTCTGGTATCGCAATCACGGCCAGCCATTCTGCCCATGGCACTCGCTGAACATCCCAGGCGGGGAAAAGAAAAAGTGACAGCCGCACTAGACCGAACGCAGAGGTCGCCAACACGGCGACTGCGATGACAACTCCTGAAACCACTCCCACGGTCTTCTCCCCTATATTTTTTGTCATCAACCCTCCCTCTCGGCCCGAGTGCTTTCCGAGCCATGCCCTCAATCCGCGTGGAAAGGAGTATCTGAAAATGGCAACTGTACTTCCCAGGGCCCAAAATAACGACTCCCAGTCGCTTTCAATGAAATCCAGTTCCCGCAGCATTGCATGGACCCAGTCCTGGCTGTCCGATGATGAGCATCGAACTATCGCACTCAACAGCCTCGAAGCCAATCTGCGTGCTGCGGACATTAGCTTTTCACCTCACCAAATGCCGCGCGCGCCAGGCGGCCGGCGGAACGCGAAAGCCGATGTTCCCGTGCGAATCGCATCCCGTCCGAGGTGAGCCGATACAAATGCCGAGGAGGTTTCCCGATCTCGGCAGTTTCCCAGGAAGTTTCGAGGAGCTTCCGTTCCGCCAGGCGCATGAGAATTGGATACAGCGTGCCGGACTTCAGCCCGGTGTTACGGCTGATGTCGTACCCATATTTCCAGTCCTTCGGAGCTTGGAGAAATGCATCCAGAACCTGGAGAGTTTGTGGCGATAATCGCAGTTTCACGCAGAGAGTCTACATATGTAGAGATATCCTGTCAACGGCTTGCCGACTCCTTTGGCCGAACCCGACACCGCCTGCGGTCCCTGGCTAAGCGAGCAAGAAAATAAGTGCGGAGACCTATAAATGATCGAACCGTACTTCCCGTCCGCATCCTCGACTTGCCGAAAGCTCCTTCCATGGTTCACGGTGACGCTGGCGGCTCGCAGTAGCAACCTTGGCCATCGCACGCGCTACGTTTTATCGTGCGCCGGGAGAAAGACGCATTCTGTGTGGCGGGAAGCGGGTCTGTACGGTGTGACACTCTTTAGAGCCAGCGTTCGATGAGATCGCTGAAGCGGCGGCTGGTTTTGACCGTGGTTCCGCCGGTAAGCCGTAGGAGGTATTCGCGGTTGGGCAGACTCTGCATTTCACAAATTCGCGATGCGCGGACAATGACAGAACGGTGAATCCGAATAAAACACTCCGGATCAAGCTGTTGTTCGAGCCGAGTCATGGTTTGCCGTAACATATGGGATCGGTTGCCGACATGCAGCGTGACGTAGTCGCCGGTGGCTTCGATCCAGTCGATTTCCTCCACCAAGACGATCGCAATTCGCCGTCCGGTCCGCACGGCAAAACGAGTTTCGTACTGACGGCGGGCTTCCTTGCTCTCGACCCGCTCCAGCAGCTCGCGCAGACGGCGCTCGATGTCCGGGATCGAGGCGGTTTTCAACTGCACCCGCGCTCGCTCCAGAGCCTGAGCAAGGCGGACGTCATCGATCGGCTTGAGCAAGTAATCCAATGCGTTTACTTCGAACGCGGCCAAGGCGTAGTGATCATAAGCAGTGAGAAAGATGACGAGCGGTAAGCTGTTGGCGGGCACCTTCCGCAAGACATCGAATCCGTTCAAGCCGGGCATCTGCACATCCAGGAACACTAAATCGGGCGCCAAATCACGGATGGCCGTAACGGCGGCTTTCCCGGTACCGCACTGCCCAACGACCTGCATGTCCTCATGTTCTGCCAAGCGAGCTTGCAAGCCGCTTCGGGCAAGCGGCTCATCGTCTACGATTACTATGCGCACGCCTCTTCTCCACCAGCTGCACACACAACCGAGCTTCCATGTCGATAGGGAAAATCAATTTCAACCTGGCAACCGCCTTCTGGCGGGCGTTGCACAATTAGACGATGATCCGTGCCATACAAAACGCGAAATCGTTCCATTGTATTGGAGAGCCCGAACCCCCGGCGCTGCGCCCCAGGTTCATCTTGATGCGGGTGCGTACCGAGGCTGTCGTTCGAAACAGTGACTCGGACTCGTCCTTTCGCCCGTTGCGCGTTGATCGTGAGCTTTCCCCCGGCGGGATTCGGGGCGATACCATGCCGAATGGCGTTCTCCACCAGGGGCTGCAAGAACAGAGCAGGTACTAGAGCATCTTGGACTTCCGGCGCGACCGCGAACTCCAATTCCAAGCGTTCGCCCAAGCGGGCTTTCTCAATTGCGAGATAGTGTTCTGTATTTGCAATCTCTTGATGGAGAGGAATCTCTTGAACATCTACGCCATACAGCGTTAACCGTAAGAAACTGGCTAGTTGAACCAGCATTCGATTTGCCGCTGCCGAGTCACCCTGCACCACTAGACTTGAGATGGCATTCAAAGTGTTGAACAGGAAGTGCGGGTTCAGTTGATAGCGAAGAGCGTGCAGCCTAGCTTCTCGCGCTAGCCCCTCTGCCTGTAGAGCGCGCTCGTGGGCCGCCTGAAACGCCTGATAGTGCTTAATCCCCCAATACAAAGCGCTCCAGGAGATCAGCAAGAGTGCTGCATAGAAAGCGTTTCCCCAGGCGTGCGCCAGGAAAGACCACCCGCCCATCGGGTTCCCCTTCATCGTTCCCCAGGACCACTCCGCAAGAGCGCCGCACGGCAGCGCCACTACACATGCCCAGAGTCCCGCCTGCAACATGGTGCGAGGCCAGGGCGTGTTTGCCCATAGCGTGTTTCGTCGCAAGATTCGCCGGTAAATCAACCGCAGAACCAGGGTGGCGAGGAAAAGACTGCTGAAAAAGATTACGTGACTGACGGCCACCGCACGACGATCCTCAGGCGAAGACATCGGGTTTGCAATATCGACGCCCACGAAAGCCAACCAGCCGAGAATCTGCAAGAGCCAGAATTGAGGATTACGTTGGAATGACTTGAACAAGGTGAGTTGATTCTACACTCCGCCGCAGTGATCAGCTGAACCATTTCGACGCTAGCTTCTTTCACTTAGTCGCGCAAAACGTTCATCCTGTCGATATATCAAGTTTCGTTGTGAATTTCTTGGCTACCGTGATCTCAAAAGCACACATTCGTCGTGTAAGTCGATGCTCCAGTTTCTCGTCTTTCCGGGTACGCGATGGGTTATGTAGATAACAGATTATTTTTCGTCAACCGAGGGCTTGTGACCATGGCGCGAATTCCAGTGGCTTGTTAGAAACTCTTTTCGGAAACAGAAAGATCGTAAGCAATGTGTATCTGGCAATACACCGATTGCATAAAACGGGGTTACTTGCGGTGAGAGGAGAGATTCGGACAAAAAAGGCTCCCAACCAATTATTGACGGCCAAATGCCAGAACGCAGCGTGCGAAAGCCAGCGAGACCGGGATTTGTTTTCCGAGAGCTACTAACACTGTTTTGTTGAATAGCTGAACTATGGAATCGCGCGATGCCATCCTTGGCCAGGTTATTTCTCGTTCGGGAATCGCTATTGCTGCGCAACGGCAACAGGTCGACCACACCCTGTATGTAGTTATTGTATGTAAGCAATGACGCCGAGACCGATGAAATTTATACTCCTGATCCCGTGTGCGTCTTGGCGGATATAGGACGGCTCAAAGGTTACATGCTCTGCCAGCGAAACATCGAGACCTATCGAAGCCCAGTTTCGAATCCAGCCGCCGTGAGCCCAATCGTAGTAGCCCTCATCAAAGGCGAAGACATTCAAAGAGTGTTTTCCCAGCACAAGGGGATGTGCCACCTGAATACGGTTGCGATAGCGGTTGATGCCACCGGTCGGACGAAACCTTCGGGCGTACAGGTTGCGGTCGGAAATCTTGAAGCGGCCAACTGAAAACTTGAGCGTTCCTGCCAATCGAAATTGATGTTCCTGTTCGGCTGGAGTGAATGCTCCGCTTTTACGGGACAAGAGATCGACGCCGCTGGCGGGAACAGCGGCGTAGAGATAACTAGGTGTAACGGTCAGGAACTTCGTGGCCCGGTAAGGCGCTTCCAGCAACACAATGCCAGAACCGACTTCACCGATGTAAAACCCATACACATTCACAGCCACGCGACCCCTTAGAGGGGCAGTCAACTCTATATATCCGGCTGGCGCGAAGATCGCTCCAGCTGCATTGTGCCCGTTGTTGTTCGTTTCTATCTCTTGCGCGACGCACGCCGAATTCGTAAGAAGCAAACAAATCGCCAGAAATATCGCCGATACAACCTTGCTGATCATACTCGAGCCTAAAACCCGAGCGTTCACCTGACCAAATGTCTTTGACAAGTTCACCTTCGATGCGACTCAGGCAAACGACCCTACTCTGGTACCCGGCTCGTCATTTCGTCCGAAGGCGTTCCGTGCGTCACCGCCTGCGCCATGGCGAGCTCGCGAGCCTCCACTCGAATGGCAGGTAGCTTTAGACCGAATAATACGGCGCCTGCGATACAGCCAACCGCGCCTATGCAAACCGCAACCGGTGCACCTATGCGGTCGGATACAGCGCCGGCCATCAAAGCTCCAAATGGCGTCAGCCCCATGAACATCATTGCGTAAACCGCCATCACCCGTCCGCGCAATTGGTCCGGAACCATCGCTTGGATCAAGGTATTCGAAGCTGACAGTTGCAGCATCATGCAGAAGCCCACGGGTAACAGCAGCACGGCGGAGAGCCAAAAATGACGAGAGAAAGAGAACAGCGCAAGAGAGATACCAAACCCTCCAGCCGAAAGAGCAACCCAGAGACCCAGCCGGCACAGGCCCGTTTGCAGCGCCAACAGTAAGGCTCCCAAGAGCGCTCCTAGTCCGGTGGCACCCATTAGCGTTCCCAATCCGCGCGCCCCACCATGCAGAATGTTGGCGGCAAATACCGGCATCAGCACGGTGTACGGCATCCCCATCAAGCTGACCAGGCCCAGCAACAAAAGCAGAGCGGTGATCGGTCCTGTGCTCTTAACAAACCCGAGGCCCTCGATGATGTGCTGCAATTGCGAACCGGTGGACGCCAGTTTTTTAGGCGGCGGGAGCCGCATCAGCAGGAGTCCGCCAATCGCCGCGAGGTAGCTCACACCGTTGGTAAAAAAACACCAACCCTCGCCGATCGTGGCCACCAGGACGCCGGCAATCGCGGGGCCCACAATACGCGCTCCGTTGAATATGGAGGAGTTGAGCGCGATCGCATTCATCAAGTCTTCCTTGCCCACCATATCCACCAGGAAGGCTTGCCGCGCGGGAATGTCAAAAGCGCTGACTACACCCAGCAGGACGGCGAGCACGAAGATGTGCCAGACGTGTATTCTTCCGGTAAGCGTGAGCGCAGCCAGGATCAATGCCAGAATCATGGAGGCCGTCTGAGTCGCCATCACAACGTGTTGGCGGTTGTGGCTGTCAGCCGCCGCTCCGCCAAAAGGCGTCACTAGAAACGCGGGGATCTGCGCCGCAAATCCTACCGATCCGACTACCAACGAAGAACCCGTCAAACGGTACACCAGCCAAGATTGCGCGACGTACTGCATCCAGGTGCCAATGAGGGAGACGAGTTGTCCGCCGAAGAACAACTGAAAATTACGGTGGCGCAATGCCCGCAAGGCCACGGGAAGCCTACCGCCTGATCCGCGATCCATCTCAGGTGCGCTCTCCATCGATGCAATGGGTGCGCTGTTGTTTTTCGTTTGGGCCACGGTGGATTCCGGACGGAGTGCTAGTGTGATTCCTGTGCTGTGATGAGAAATGGGAACAAGGTGCCCTTGAACAGCCCTTTATGAATTCCCGGATCGCCGTTCATGATTTCGCGAGCCGCAGCCTCGGAATCCGCGCGAAACATCACGATTCCAAAAGTGGTTTCGTCATTGTTAAGTGTGCGGCCGGCAATTACGATCAGCCCTTGGTCCGACAGAGATCGCAGGTGAGTGAGATGTTCTTGCATAATCTGCATCTGCTCCGGAGTCAGACCTTTGGCCATCATTTCTGCGTGCGCTGCTAGAACTGTGTAGAGATACATCTTTTCCCCCTTCTGAGCCTGTAATAGATTTCTTCTACCTTGCATGAGCCCACCTACCGATCGACAGTCCAGTCAACACGCAACATGCCGTAATGAATTTCTTCGTTCAGCTGTTTACCCAGAGTGCTTAGATCTGTTACTACGTCAAAACTGCAAAAAAGCACGGGACTCGGTACCGTCTTGGACGCTGGAGGGAGCATCATGTAGTGGCCCCGTTTCGCTCGCGCACTTCCCGTAGCAACTTGAGTATTTCTCTGTTGAAAGCTGGAATATCGTCAGGCTTCCTGCTGGATACCAAGTTGCCATCGACTACAACTTCCTGGTCCATCCAATCAGCGCCGGCATTTCGAAGATCCGTCTTCAGCGATGGCCACGAAGTCATGCGACGGCCGCGAGCCCCACCGGCGTCGATGACCGTCCATGGGCCGTGGCAGATCGCCGCCACCGGTTTAGCGGCGTCGAAGAAGGCCTTTACGAACGATACTGCGTTGGAATTCAGCCGGAGGATATCGGGGTTAATCATCCCTCCCGGCAGCAGTAGGGCATCGTACTCGCTCGGTTGGGCGCGATCGAGGGGCACATCGAATGGAAATTCGTCGCCCCATTCCGTCAATTTCCAACCGCGGACGTTGCCGCTCTTCGGCACCACGCTGCTGTTAGGTGTAATCATGTGAATGATACTGTCCGGGGATACGATGCTTGTCGTAGCGCCAGCTTGATCGAGTGCCTTGCGAGGCTCGACAAGCTCTACCTGCTCGAAGCCGTCCGTTACCAGGATGGCCACCTTCAATCCTTTCAAGTCTGTTGGGTGAGTCATTGCGGTCTCCAATTTCTGCGGTACTGCAAGCAGATCTGAATTGAAATTTCTCATTCATACTGGAACACCCAGCGATTTGCGAAGCGCCACGGCTGACATCGGCTTGTTATATACGGGTGTACCCGCATCGAAATCGCGCGCCCTGTCTATCGAATTTAGGGTCACGGGCTCGAAACCGGCGTCGCGCACCAAACCAGCAACCTTCGCAACCGCTAGGGCGTCGTTGCCCGCAACAGGCACCGCCAGTCGTTCGCCCTCGCGTCCGGCCTCCTGAGCCAACGTGGCGTAATAGAGCGTATTGAATGCCTTGACCACATCAGAGGCCGGAAACATTTCGGCCACAAATGCGCCAGAACCGCGGCCCAAGGTCTTCACGTGCTCGACGATGATCCCGTCGCGTGATGCGTACGGATTGCCGGCGTCAATCACGATCTTGCCAACGAGTACGGGCGCAAGTTTCTCGGCGAGGCTGGGCCAAGCGGAAAATGGCACGGCGAAGAAACCGATATCTGCAAAAGCTGCCGCCTCTTCGGACGTTCCGGCACTGGCGCGATTACCCAACATCGAGACCAAGTTCCCCAAAGTCTCGGGCCGCCGCGACGAGAACATCACTTCGTGCCCTGCTTTTACCCAGAGGGTGCCTACTGTCGATCCAATGTTGCCCGATCCGACGATGCCGATCTTCATCTCGCTGCCCCCTGACGCGACAGTGATCCGTGTGTCTTCCCATCATTTCAGGATCATCGGCGACAGAACTCGCGCAAATAACATTTCAAATTCCAAACTTATCCCGCCGACGATGTTCTCTACGATCTTGCCTTTGCGCAGTCTCGCCACATGGATTTCATCGAATAGAATGATCCGGTTGCTGACGGGCACACCCAGGAAGTCCATTGCGTGCCGCTGCCGCGAACGAAACCGTGTCACCACGCGGTCGCCGACTGCAAACTGATCTAAAATCTGGAGCGGCTCTGCAGGCGGGAAGGCAGACACGAATGCCGTGATGATCTGCTTGTATTCCGCTAGCCCGTCGATGGGCCCTTCCGGTTTTAATCCGGTTATCCCCTGTATTCCGGGATCCGCGGTTTGGTCCGCTGCCGTTAGGTCGCCCTTGGCAAGAAATTCTTCGACAAACCGTCTTGCAATGCCTTCGTTTTTGGTCATACCAGGCTCCTCTTCACCTATTCGCTCGCCACTGGAATCGGTGCTCCGTCGACAATCGAATCCGGGATGCGGAGCGACGTCTCCTCCCGGCTCCGCCGGCAAACCCGCGCGGGAACCAATTCCATTTGGGAATCGTCCGAGTCAGCATCCGTTGCAACACCCTGGAATGCTTCGCCCTGAGCCTCGGTAACGCTTTTGCCCCTCCCTAACCGGTCGTTCGTTCGCGAATTGTTCCGATGCGAATTGAGCGCCAATTCTTTGTCGCGTTGAGACCCGAGCATCCCAGTTGCGCTTTTCCCTGCTTTGCATGAGAGGCGGGCCCGAGGTCATAATTTATGGTCGCTGGTCCAAGACATTTCCTCGAAGGTGATTGCCTCTGCGCCTTCTTCGTCTCACCCATCCGGAAAATAAGTTTCAGGAAGGAGTGCAGTTTAACGAAGCCCGGATATCAAGAACTCGCTGCGCGCGTCGCGGGAAGATACGCGTTCCCGTTCCGCGCGGTGCTCCGATCGAAAAACGCACTCGCCTGTACCTCCTGCAGAGATTCGCAAGAAGTGTGCTCGGAATTGAGAACACGACCCCGCGGAGTCTCCTTTTGTTGAAACCCGACTCTCGAATGCGGAATCGTGAAAATACCCACTTAAAGTTAGTGCAAGATTCTGACCTCTTGCTCGCTTTTGCCGAGACTGTGGTGCAAACAGCAGGTGAAAGAATGCAAACTGCATGACGAGATATGCGGACTGCGTCGGAGGGTCCGGCGGAAGGATAGAATCCAGGCGCAAAAACTACGGTTTATTGTAGGCGGCTACACTTTTAAATGAATTGCAGCGATCCAGACGGCCTCTGGATGACGCTCGAGAACGAACTGGGGCGATACATCCAAGGGGTGGGTCGGTTTACCGGGAACGTTTCGGGTTGGTGGCGGAGTCGTTGCGGTCATACGCGTTCTCAATAACGAAATCTCCAGGCGTGCGACCAAAATACTTCTTGAAGTGCCTGGAGAAATGCGCTTGATCAGTGAATCCGGTTGCGAGCGCAACTTCGGTGATTGCTTCTCGCTTCAAGAGTAAGGCCTGGGCTTGGTGCAATCGCAGGCCCAGCAAATAAGCGTGGGGCGGCATTCCGACTTCTTCGGTGAAAACGCGAGTCAGGTACATACGGTTTAAGTTAGTAAGCTGCGTAAGTTCCTGGATCGAAATGTTGCGAAAGGCATTCGCCTTAAGATACTCACGAATCTTACGTACCCAACCTTTCTCCCTGCCAATTCGCACGAGGGGCAGGCTGTCACGGGAATGGCTCTGTGCGATCAAAAGTAAGAAGCTGTCGATCACCGTTTGTTTCTCAAGTTCGATGTCGGATTCTAGAAAAGTCTGATGGGCAGAAAGAAATGCATCACGCAGCCGCCGATAGTGAACAATCGGTTCTCTCAATACGAGGGTGAAACTCGTTCGACCCGCGACGGGCAGCTCGCGGATTGCGCTTGGAGATATGTACAGGGCCCGGTAAAGAGACCCAATCGGCGGATGAAGCAAGGGGTCAAAACCATGCATTTCGGCTGCTTGTACAGCAACTAGAGTTCGTCGTGGCACGGCATAAGAAGAACGAGTGAACCTATACCTGCCCGCTCCTGCCTCACAGCAAGAAAACTGGAACTCCTCGTGGGAATGCAAGGGAACTGGCACGAGCGGCTCATCGAACCTTTTGGTTTCCACTTTCGCATCAGGAAGACAGGACAGGGTCGATGACATAGCGCGAGATTGGCAGTCTAGCGAAAACGATGTGAAGTCCGCAAGAGCTCTTGCCAAGTATTACCAGCGCCATTCCAGATTTAAGGGCATTCTCCTTCAGTGTCTCAGAAAGCGGAAGAGATAGAAGGCAGTAACAAACATACAAGACGAAGTTTTGGAATGCCTCTAACCTGCGGCGGCAGTGAAGATTGATCTGCACTGTGACATGCCGCTAGCGTTCGTACGACGGCATGTGTGGAAATCAAGGAGACTTGTATGTCCAATGCGACGAACCGTTCGATTCCAGCGCCAGTTAGGGCCGTATGGTCGAAGATCGACATGACCAAATTCGGTCCCTTGAAAGAGGCACGTATGGCCCGCCTTCTACGCTGGGCCTGGGGCGACCCAAATTTCAAGAAGGATTTCCTCGCGCATCCCAAGGAGATCCTCGAGCGCGAAGCCAATGTGATTCTTCCTGCCCAGACTACGGTGACTGCGATGGAAGAGAACTCGGGTGACATTGTGCACTTTGTGGTTCCTGTAACGCCTTCGAAATCGGAGCTTACCTATCGGTTCGAGCAGATTGCGGACTGGTGGATGATGGCTCACAGCTTCTATTTCTTTATGTCGTCCATGGAGCATGGTGACCAGGCAGGCGCTCTCCTTGACGGAGTTCAAGTGGCACTCCTCGCTCATATCTGGACCGAGCCGGACTTCCGTACTGCCATCCTGTCTGATCCGAAGTTCGTCCTGGAAAAAGAGACTGGCATGAGTTTTCCGGCTATGAAGGCTCATCAGGACAGGGAGGACCACGTCCGCATGGTTCTGCCTCTTGCACCCAAGGATCAAAAGTTGAACCGTGGCTTCGAGACCATGGGTTCGTGGTTTATGACAGCGCACACGTTGTGGTGGTTTCTTAACTATCCCCGTTTGCTGTCTCCCGCATTTCCAGTTGTTAGCGATTGGGTAGGCTAGCACGGTGCTAAAAGCCGCCGAGAGTCGGAATCTTGGAGACCAGCCTTATCGATCCTGCGATATTCAACCGACTCTCGCGGTTTGCGTGACTAGCGCTCTGTTGTGTGCCTAATGTGTTTAGCCGGATCCGGTGCTCGCGATCGCAAAAAGGCGAGTCGAGAGGCAGTACCTAGACTCGACCGAAGTATCGCGGTCATGAAGGGCGCCGCGACGAGGCGTCCAGGTCGGGTCTTTTCCTCGGATAGGTCACCCATTGATACGCCTCATCAAGAAGATCAAAGCAAAGGAATCCATCCGAGGGTAACAAACATACAAGACCAGTTTCCATCGCACCTGTAACCTCGGCTTGTGATCCAGATTTATTACGGTCCCTAGGGCGTACGAGGAATGTCGAGGAGACAGGCGAGGAATCATGGCCAAAATCGGGAGTGCGACCGCGAAAAGCGTGGCTGATGCGGCAACAAAAAAGGCGGCGGAATTGCGCGTCGCGGTAACCATTGCAATCGTTGACGATGGCGGCCATTTGAAGACGCTCCTAAGAATGGACGATGCTATTTTGGGATCGATCGATATTGCGCAAAAAAAAGCGAAGGCTTCTGCCTATTTCAACGTGAATTCAGAAGTGTTGGGCCAGGCCTCACAACCAGGCGGACCTTTTTACGGAGTTGAGAACTCAAATGGCGGGCTTATTACTTTTTCCGGCGGGGTTCCCTTGAAGGACGCCGCAGGTGCAGTGTGGGGTGCCATTGGCGTATCAGGCGGCCTACCTGATCAGGATGGTGCCATTGCACGAGCGGGTGCAGAGTCATCTTTGTTGTGAAACAGACTTTCCGTGGCTTGTACGAATGTCTCTGAAACGGGGGAACCGGCAAAGTGAAAAAGACTATTCTCTTGAGTGGTGCTGCCAGTGGCTTTGGAAAGCTTGCGGCGTTGGAACTTGCGCGCCGAGGTCACAACGTAATTGCGGGCGCCCAGATATGGCCGCAGGTGTCACAATTGCGCGATGAGGCAAAGAAGCTCGGCGTCGAGATCAAGGTTGAAAAACTCGATGTCCGTAGCGAAGTCGATCGAAAACATGCCTGGAGCTGGGATGTCGACATTCTGGTGAGCAATGCCGGTATTTGCGAAGGAGGGCCTATCTCAGAGCAGCCGATGCAGCTGATCCGCGACAATTTTGAGACGAATGTATTTTGCAACCTTGAATTGATCCAGGGATTTGTCCGCAAGATGGTGCAAAAGAAACGCGGCAAGGTCATATTTACTTCTTCCATGGGAGGGCTGGCAACCTTCCCTCTTGGAGGAACCTATTGCGCCACCAAGCACGCGATAGAAGCGATTGCGGAGGCTATGAAAGTGGAACTGGCTCCCTTTGGCATTAAGGTGGCCACACTGAATCCAGGCGCTTTTAATACCGGCTTCAATGACCGCGGAGTAGAAGCGATGATGAGCTGGTACGACCCCAAGATTAATTTCACACCGGAGGACACCTTCCGCTCTACGTACGACATGTTATCCAATCAGTTCGACCCGCAGATCATGGCTGACGCGATCGTTAAAATCGTCGAGGACGAAAAGGTTAAGTTCAGAAATGTGGTTCCGAAAGCCACCGAAGACTGGCTAAAGCAAGTCCAGAAGGACGCTTGGGAGGCGATGAGCTAGTGAAAGCGTAAGAAGGGGTCATCTGGATATGTCACCTCTCAAGCGACAACGGTACGCAATGCCTGATGACGTACGAGAGGCTCTAACTCGAAATTCTCTCTTAAAGGCATATCGCGACCGTCCACCTTATCAACAGAACGACTATATTGGTTGGATTACCCGAGCAAGGGTCGACGGTACGCGTAACCGACGAATCGCTCAAATGCTCCAGGAACTGGCCCAGGGGAATCGATACATGAAAATGAAGTACACAGCCAAGAAACGAATGCGCGAACGCAATGGTTGACAAACGCGGCAGGCGGACATCACACGGGTCGGTTGGGACCACGTCAAGGTCGCCCGCCGCATTCTATCTCCTTATTCGTAAGGTCCGGTCTGACGACGTTACTCGGTTCCCGCTGGAGTCACGGCTGTCCACACGATAGTGATACAGCATGCCGGAGGTCAGGCCTGTCAGGCACGCCGAGTGGTTGGTTACTAGCGTTGGATTCACTGTGCTGGTGAGGCCATACGCCGTGGTTGTGCCGTATTCAACCAAGCTGTCGGCAGGATTGTTGGTCGCCCAGAGAATCGTGGCTGATGTTGTGGTGGTGACGCAAGTCGCTTGTACGCCGCTGATGATCGTTGTTGTTGTTGGCGGAGGAGGTGGGGCAGTAGTGGTGAAGGTTTGATCTGGCGAGGTTACCAGTTTCCCGTTGGAGTCATGGCTGTCCACACGATAGTGGTATGGCGTGCTGGAGGTCAGGCCGGTCAAGCTCACCGAATGACTTGTGACCATCGCGGGGTTCAGCGCGCTCGTGAGGCCATACGCCGCGGTGGGGCCGAATTCGACTAGGCTGTCCGCAAGATTGCTGGTCATCCAGAGGATGTTCACGGAGTTCGTAGTGACGCCGGTTGCCTGCACACCGCTAATCGCTGTCGCAGGCGGTGGCATGTTGCTCGGCCCCGGATCGATCAACAGATCGAGATTTGCGAAAGAGATTCGATGGTTCACCATCCCAAATTCGAGCGTATTCGTGCCAGGCAGCAATTCGGACAAGGGGACCGGCGCTATGGACGACACAAAGATCCAACAGGATGGGCCTTTGGGGTCGCTAAAGGTGTGCCAGGTGGTCCCGTTCAGCCGATAACGAAATTGCGGCGCTCCTCCTTCCTCCGCGCACTCCGAGTTGAAGCTCAGCCGCGCTGCTCCGGCGTTGCTGGTATCAACGTTCTCTAGCCTAAACGTTTGTACGGGGGTGTTTTCGTCCAGCCAGTATCCGATTGGAAAGCCGCCTTTGTCTCCTGGAACGTAGTTAGAATCGGGAACGGAATACGCACGCTGACGTGGCTGCGCGGCTCCATCCCAACTAATCGAACTCCAATGGGCATTGTGTTCGGCAGTGGCGCCGTAAATATCGAATACTTTCCCGGCGTTGTATGCGGCTTGGATAAGATAGACATATCCGCTG
>Ga0210384_10003529_pt1 | contig 18023 bp, 16 predicted proteins | sample IncBWH2MmetaG_FD_160574 | JGI IMG/M metagenome (GOLD analysis project Ga0210384, IMG submission 160574) | Forest soil microbial communities from Barre Woods Harvard Forest LTER site, Petersham, Massachusetts, United States - Inc-BW-H-2-M | ecosystem: Environmental > Terrestrial > Soil >...
TGCGGCCCTGGCTCGACTTGGTCTACCGCATGCACAATCCCGCTGGCGAAATCCGCATCGCCGTTGTGGGCAAGTATGTTCAGCTCGAAGACGCGTACAAAAGCCTGCGCGAAGCCCTGCTCCACGGCGGCCTGGCCCACAATCACAAAACCGTTCTCGAATGGATTGAAGCTGAGGAAATCGACTCTCCCGAATCCGCGGCAGCTCGCCTGCGGGGCTGCGATGGCATCCTGGTCCCCGGCGGCTTCGGCAAGCGCGGCATTGCGGGAATGGTCCACTCCATTCAATATGCCCGCGAAAATAAGATCCCGTTCTTTGGCATCTGCCTCGGCATGCAGTGCGCCACAATCGAATACGCCCGCGACGCCGCCGGCCTGAAACAAGCCGACAGCACTGAATTCGATCCGCAAACGCCACACCGCGTCATCTATAAATTGCGCGAACTCCTCGGCGTCGACGAAATGGGCGGCACGATGCGCCTCGGCGCGTGGCCCTGCAAACTCGCACCCGGCTCCCTAGCGAATCGGGCCTACGGCAAAACAGAAATCAGCGAGCGTCACCGCCACCGCTACGAATTCAACCGCGACTACGAGAAAACTCTGACCAGCGCCGGCCTGCTCATCACCGGCCGCACCCCCGACGAAAATTACGTCGAGATCATCGAAGCGCCCGAGCACCCCTGGTTTCTCGGATGCCAGTTTCACCCCGAGTTTAAGTCCAAACCCCTCGCGCCGCACCCGCTCTTCGCAGCCTTCATCGGCGCAGCCCTCGAGCACAAGAAAAATCGCTCGCGCCCGGCCACAGAAGTGCAGCGCGTCCAAGCCGTCGCCGTTTCGCCGCACGCAAACGCTTAGCCGCCTACCGCTACACGCAAGCCAGCAATTCTCCAACACCATGCCGCGTATATGCTATCTTCGATAACTTCCATGATTTCAGCCCACGACATTTCTCTTGGCGCCGTGCGCCTTGGACTCGGCAACCCGCTTTTTCTCATTGCCGGACCCTGCGTCATCGAAAGCGAAGCCCACGCGCGAAAAATAGCCGAAAAAGTGGCCAAAATTGCGGCCGACTGCGGCGTGCCGTACATCTTCAAAGCCTCCTATGACAAAGCCAACCGCTCCTCCGTGAAAGCCTTCCGCGGGCCAGGCCTCAAAGAAGGCCTGCGGATTCTAAGCAAGGTTAAGTCCGAACTAAAATTACCGATCCTGACGGACATTCACGAGCCATCGCACGCGCAGCCCGCGGCCGAAGTTTGCGACGTCCTGCAAATTCCTGCTTTCCTCGCGCGCCAAACTGATCTGTTGCTCGCCGCAGGCAAAACTGGCCGCATCGTCAACGTCAAAAAAGCCCAATTTCTCTCCCCCTGGGACATGGCCAACGTCGTAGAAAAAATCGCCAGCACCGGCAACACCGATATCATGATCACAGAGCGCGGTGCATCGTTCGGCTACCAGAATCTGGTAGTCGACATGCGCTCATTCCCCATTCTTCAAAGACTTGGCTATCCGGTAGTCTTTGACGTCACTCATTCCGTCCAACTCCCTGGCGGCCAAGGCCACGCCAGTGGCGGAGAGCCAGAATTCATCGAGCCGCTCGCCCGCGCCGGAGTAGCCGCAGGCGTCGACGGCATCTTCCTAGAAACCCACGACAACCCCACCGAAGCACTTTCCGACGGCGCCAACGCCCTCCCGCTCTCTCAACTTCCCGCCCTCCTCAAGCGCCTGAAGGAACTCTCGATAGTAGTCCGCCGCTGGAGCGTGCAATGAGCCTCGAAACCGCCCGCCGCGTCCTGAAAATCGAGGCCCAGGCCATTCAAGACGTTTTCGCGCGCCTGGACGACACTTTCGAAAAAGCCGCAGACATCCTCTACGCCTGCAAAGGCCGCGTAGTCGTCACCGGCATGGGCAAATCCGGCCTAATCGGCCGCAAAATCTCCGCCACCCTTTCCAGCACCGGCACACCATCTTTTTTCCTCCATCCCGCAGATGCCCTCCACGGCGATCTCGGAATGCTCGCCCGCGGCGATTCGATCCTCGCCGTTTCCTACGGCGGAGAAACCGAAGAAATCGTACAGCTACTCGAAGCCCTCAAACGCCTCGAAGCCCCGCTAGTCACGCTAACCGGCAAAATTCACTCCACTCTCGCCAAAGCCAGCGATGTAGCGCTCGACGTCAGCGTGCGCGAAGAAGCCTGCTCACTAAATCTCGCACCAACCGCGAGCACTACCGTCGCCATGGCCGTAGGCGATGCCCTTGCCGTCTCGCTGCTAGAACGCCGCGGCTTCCAGCCACAAGATTTTGCTGACCTCCATCCCGCCGGACGCCTGGGCACGAAACTTCTACGCGTCGAGCACACCATGCACGCGGGCGATGCTCTGCCCCGCGTCGCGATGAATACGCCGATGCCCGAAGTCATTCACGAGATGAGCCGCAAGGGCCTCGGCATGACCACCGTCCTCGAACCCGATGGCCGCCTCGCGGGCATTGTCACCGACGGCGACCTTCGCCGCTTGATGGAAAAGCACCGTGGCGCAACCCTCGAAATGTCAGCAGGCGACGCTATGACGCGCAACCCCCAAACCATCGGGCCCCACGTCCTAGCCAGCGAGGCACTCAATCAAATGGAAAAACGCAAAATCACGAGCGTAGTCGTAGTCGACGAAACAAAAAAAGTCCTCGGCGTCGTACACCTCCATGACCTTTGGACACTCGAACTCATCTAGGGGTGATGCAGATGCTCAAATCCCGCTCGGCTGGGCTTTTCCTCTTGTTCCTGATGTGCGCCACACCCCTTTGTGCGCAGCTCAATGACTCGCAGAAACTTGCCCGCGACATTTTCAAAGAGTTGATCGAAGTCAATACTACGCATTCCGTTGGCAATACCACCGCGGCAGCGCAAGGCATGGCCACGCGTCTGCGGAATGCTGGTTTCGGCGATTCTGAGATGAGTGTTCTCGGCGAAGAGCCCCGCAGCGGCAATTTGGTCGTTCGCCTGCGCGGCACCGGAGCAAGAAAGCCGTTGCTCCTTCTGGCCCACCTGGATGTTGTTGAGGCAAAACGGGAAGATTGGTCCGTTGATCCTTTCAAATTCATCGAGAAGGACGGCTACTTCTATGGCCGCGGCACCTCCGACATCAAAGACGGCGACGCCATTCTCATTACCACTCTCATTCGTTTAAAGCAGGAACATTTTCAGCCCGATCGAGATCTCATCGTTGCGCTCACGGCAGGCGAGGAGAGCGGCGGGCGCAATGGCGTTGTCTGGCTGCTCGAAAATCACCGGGATTTGATCGACGCTGAATACTGCGTTAATACCGATAGTGGATTTGACCGTCTCAACGGCAAGCGCTGGGCTGCTATCGTGGAAGCCGCCGAAAAACGCGCGGTAACTTTCCAGTTGGAGGCCACTGACCCCGGCGGCCACAGCTCCATTCCCCGGCCCGACAACCCCATTTATCGTGTGTCTGAAGGGCTCCTCCGCATCTCAAAATATTCCTTCCCTGTACAACTCAACGAGACGACTCGAACCTTCTTTGAGCGCGCATCGTCCTTGCAATCGGGGCAATTGGCGGCCGATATGAAAAGCATCCTCTTAAATCCACCGGACACTGGTGCTCTCACCCGTCTTTCGGCCGATCCTCCCACCAACGCTCTGTTGCGGACCACCTGTGTTGCCACCCAGATGGAAGCGGGCCATGCACTCAATGCCTTGCCGCAGGCCGCTCGCGCCTACGTGAACTGTCGCATTGTTCCAGGCAGTTCCATCGCTGAAGTTCTGTCCACTCTCCAGGAGGTCGTCAACGACCAGAAGATCGGCTTGACGGTTTTTCTGGCCCGAAAGGGAGAGACGCCACCACCCTCTCCTCTCCGCCCCGATCTTGTGGATGCCGTCGAGAAAGTAACGACAGAAATGTGGCCGGGCGTGCCCGTGATTCCCAGAATGGAAACAGGAGCGACGGACGGTTTCCCGCTTCGTCAGGCGGGCATCCCAACCTACGGAGTTTCGGGTGTGTTTTTTGATGTAGAGGACAACCGCGCCCACGGAAGTGACGAGCGCGTACGAATGGAGGACTTTGACCAGGGAGTCGAGTTCTTCTACCGACTCGCAAAGCGCCTCAGTTCTGCGCCTTGAACCCTTCGCGTGCGCCACGCGCAGGGGTTCGCGCCCGATTGGCTGTGGTGTGCCGAACAGGTGCTATGCGTACTTCCAAGCCTTTTAGAATCAACACTTACAGAAAACCAGGGAGGTGTAATATGGTAGGTACGGATCATGCACATCCCTGACCAAGTGGAACGGCAGCATTGCTGACCCTGTTCATCAGCGCCAACGCCCAAGAGAGATACCGCTCGCCATTCAGATCTGGTGCCAGCTTGGCCTCCCGAATCGCACTCGGGCTTAGCGACCGCCGGTAGTGCAAAACTTCTTCTGATACAATCCTGATTCTTTATTCGCTCCTGGAGGATCGCTTGCCACGCCGCCCGAAGATTCCTGCCTCTCTTAAGAAACGCGCCGCGCAAATCCAGGTGCTCATCATGGACGTGGACGGCACCATGACGGATGGCTCCGTCACGCTTCTCTCGCAACCCGACGGCACGGCCCTCGAAATCAAGAATTTCGACGCCCACGACGGCCAAGGCCTGACACTCGCGCACACCGCAGGCCTGCGCACGGGCGTTATCACCGGCCGTGAGAGCCCCGCACTCGTGCGCCGTGCCAATGAAATGAAAATGGAATTCATCTATCAAAAGCAGCCAACGAAAGTTTCCGCGCTCGAAGAAATCCTTAAAAAAACGGGGGTTCCGGAGTCCGCGGTCGCTTATGTCGGCGATGACCTCCCAGACTTGCCAGTTATGCGCCGCGTAGGTCTTGCCGTGGCAGTGGGCGACGCCGTCCTCGAAGTAAAACTGGCAGCGCACTACGTCACCAGCGCCGTTGCCGGAAGGGGCGCCATCCGCGAAGCCGTCGAACTTATTCTAAAATCCAAAGGCATCTGGGACGAAATGATTGAGAAGGCCAGAGCTTAAGCCCGCGCCGAGCTTGTCTGCTGTCTCCGCCCGTTATATGGTCCTGCTCCATAGCGGAGGTATTCATGGGCCAGCCAGCGCGTTCTCGCGTTCAGGTGCTAACCTATCTCATCATCGTATTGGCGTTCAGCTCGTTCTTTTATTTTTTGATTCTTCACTCCGGCAGCTTGGGCAACGGCAGAGGACTCTATGTGCTGGGCCTGATGTGGTGCCCAGCTCTGGCGGGCATGCTCACCCTGCGCCTGAACGGACGCAGCATCTCCGACTTGGGATGGAAGTGGGGCGAGAGCAAATATCAGATCCGCAGCTGGTACATCCCGATTCTCTACGCCTCCGTCGCCTACGCCATTGTTTGGGTTTTTCACTTGGGCGCGTTTGGCAATCCGGAGTACTACGATTCACTGACCAAGACGATGCATCTCGGCGGATCGCCTTGGATTTCCATCGTGATGGGAATCGCGTTGACCGGGACGTACGGCATGATTCGCAGCGTTTCCAGCGCTCTTGGAGAAGAGATTGGCTGGCGCGGCTTCTTAGTGCCGGAGCTCTCGAAGACTACCTCTTTTACCGCTACCTCGCTCATCAGCGGTATTGTCTGGTCGCTCTGGCACTACCCTATCTTGATTTACGGCGACTACAACGCCGGCACTCCCACTTGGTACGGCCTGACTTGCTTCACCGTGATGGTCATCTCCATAAGTTTCGTTTTTGCCTGGATGCGCCTGAAATCCGGCAGCCTTTGGACCGGCGCAATTCTCCACGGCAGCCACAACCTCTATATCCAGGGCATTTTTACGCCGCTCACGCGCAACACAGGCCAAACGGCGTGGTTCATCGATGAATTCGGCTGCGTCCTCCCGTTCGTGGCCATCGCCTTCGCTATCTACTTCTGGACGAAGCGCCGCGAACTCCCAGCTTCTTAAGCTCTAAACGGTTCCCTGGCCCCAACACCTGGACCGCAGCCATTCGGGGATTTGTGACCCCTTACTCTTTTGGCCTCGAAGCAGTTTCCGTAGATAATAGGTTGTCGCAATCCATAATGTCGGTAACGAAGGATGTGTCCTGATGCTCCACGCCTGGCATGATGTCTCACCAGGAGACGAACTTCCCCGCGATTTTCAAGCGGTCATCGAAATCCCGCTCGGTTCCAACGTGAAGTACGAACTGGACAAACCCAGCGGCCTGCTGAAAGTGGATCGCATCATCCATTCCGCGGTGTTCTACCCCGCGAATTATGGCTTCATTCCCCAAACGTACGCCGAGGACAACGATCCTCTGGATGTGCTGGTCCTCTGCCAAGAGCCCGTTCAGCCTCTCGCGCTAATTAAAGCCCGCGCCATCGGCCTGATGTCCATGATTGATTCCGGCGCCAGCGACGATAAAATCATCGCCGTAGCCACGGGCGACCCCGAATTCAGCAGCTACATCGAGGCGCGCGATCTTCCCCCGCATCGCTTGTTGGTGCTCAGGCGTTTCTTCCAGGATTACAAACTGCTGGAAGGCAAAAAAGTGGAAGTCGAAGAAATCCGACCAGCTTACGCGGCACTGACGGTTATCGAGCGATCCCTCGCCCGCTACAAAGCCGAGCGCGAACACCTTTTGGCTGAAGATGTCCGCAAGTAGCCGCAGAATGCCTTCGCTAATGCAAAAATACTATTCATGCGCGGGCGCAAGGGTGTTACGTTCAGCCCACGTAAATGCTGATTTCTGTACAGGTTTATACGCGGAAGCTCCTGTCCACCGGAATTCGGATGCGCTGCTGAGCGGTGGGAACAACTAACCATGACTCCCTTCTGGAAATGGACAATCGCCGTTTTCCTGGTCCTGTTGCTCGCCGCATTTCTCGTTCTCTCGAAGATGGCCGGCAGCCCCAAGGATGTCTACGGCATGGTTCGCTATGCCCTGCCCCATATGCATCGCGGCACCCTCAAAATCGGCGACGACGCCCCCGATGCGCGTCTCGTAGCACTTGACGGTTCCGATCACTTCCACATCCGCGAGCGCACCGGCGGACGCCCGCTGGTGCTCATCTTCGGCAGCTACACTTGACCGCCCTTTCGCCGCCACGTCGGTGACGTGGTCGAGATTTACAACGATTATAAGGATCACGCCGACTTCCTAACCGTCTACGTCCGCGAAGCCCACCCGACCGACGAGTGGCAAATGAAGTCCAACGTGAAGGACGACGTCTGCTACGCCCAGCCGAAGACGCTCGGCCAGCGCGTAGCTATCGCCAACGATTTCATCAAACGCTTCAACTACCCCATCGCCTTCGGCATCGACGACATCAACAACGCCGCCAACGACGCCTACTCCGCCTGGCCCGAACGCTTCTACATCATCGACGAATCCGGCCGCGTCGCGTACCGTGGCGGCATGGGCCCGTTCCATTACGATCCCGAGGAGGTCCGCGCCTGGCTAGCTGCCCGTTACGGCGCGGTCAAGCACGATACGCCCACGCCCGCTTCACCTCGACCGGTCGCCTCGCTCAGCTCAAGAAAATAATTGCACAACGCTAGCCATCCGCGATTGCACGATGTCACACCAAGGAAAGTCGGCCTGGCGAGAGCGCTCTCGAAACTCGGGTTTTGTTCCAGAGCGCAAGCCGCTCAACTCATTCGCAAAGGAAAAGTTCGCATAAATGGCGCGGTTCGACGCGATCCTGAAACTCCCGTCCACCCCAGCAAGGACCGCATCGAGATTGACGGTCAGCGCATCGCCGCTTCCGAGAAAATCTATTTCGCGCTCAATAAGCCTCGCGGCATTGTCACCACCGCTTCCGATGAAAAAGGGCGTGAAACGGTGTACGCGCTTCTCAGCGCGGACCTTCCCTGGGTGGCTCCTGTCGGTCGGCTAGACAAAGCCAGCGAGGGCTTGCTCCTCCTCACCAACGACTCGGAGTGGGCCGCGCGTGTCACCGCGCCGGAAACGCATCTCGACAAAACGTACCACGTGCAAGTTGCAAGAATTGCCGATGCGGCACTGCTCGAAGCTCTCAAGAATGGTATTCGTACTAAGGAAGGAGAGACGCTTGGGGTAAAGGGCGCTTCCCTCCTCCGTCAAGGGGAACGCAATTCTTGGCTGGAAATTATTCTCGAGGAAGGCAGGAACCGCCACATCCGCCGCATGCTGGAGACCCTAGGTATGGAAGTTCTGAGACTAATTCGCGTAGCTATTGGCCCGCTCGCGCTGGGCGACCTGCCAAAAGCCGCCGTCCGTCGACTGACAGCGGAAGAAAAGCTCACGCTAGATCGAACCATGCTCCAAAACGCCAAGAATACTACGCCGCACTTGTAGGGTTAGCCTGGTGAGGCTTGCCGCCGCTACGGTATGCCGTCGTCGCACCCGCAGCTCGTGGCCTCCGCGTGTGCTATTTCTTTTTCGGCGCTTCCGGCTTCGGCTCAACCGCCGGCTTCAAATCTTCCGCCGCTTTCTCCAGACCGGTCACCACAGCCGCGTCCAATTGATACAACGCAGGCTCGCCATCGCGCTTCGCAACATAATGATCGCCATCTCTCGAGATGGATACCTTTTCGACTCTCTTCCCGGCGTTCGATGTCGCCATCACATCGATCGTCACCGTGCTAAATCCCGAATCTAGAAATCCGCTCGCCGAAAGATCGCGCACCTTCTCAACAAATCCCTCAGCCCCAATCGCATCAACTTTCTTCCCGTCCGCTGAAAACCAATCCGAGCCGCCCTTGGTCAAAAAATACGCCTTGGCCCCATCGTGCAGCTCGATCTTCTCCGGGTCGGCGAATCCCAAATCTAACAGCTTTTTGTTGCGAAAATCATCGACTGTTTTGTCGAGGGCCGTTCCCAAATCGTTGCCCACTTTGTAGATGCCCTCAACCGCGCTCGATTTCGCGTAGTAGTCTTCTTTATTCTTCCGAACTTGCAATTCTTCCGTCCCGGAAGCATGGGTCAGTTTGGCTGTCGCCAACGCAGTCCCGGAACCAAAAGCCGCTGCCGCTTTCTTCTGGTCCTCGTCCGTCGCGCTCAGATCCATCTTCGCGTCGCCCAGCTTGCGAATCAGCTCTTCTACCTTCGAATCGTCTGCGCGCAATGGCTTCGGCTTCACAATCTGCCACTGGTCTTTGTTGCGTCCGAATTCGATGACCACTTTCTTCGCGGTCAGTTCTACGCGGCTGAGTTTGTCTTGCTCGAATACCAGCAATCGCTTGTCCCGCAGGTCCTTCGCGCCCTTGTCCAGGCTTGTCTTGCTGTAGTTCGCCAGCGTAAACACGCGCGGATCGCCCGCAAGGGCAACGTACACCGCATTCCCCGCTGGCGTGTTGTCCCCCATCAACACTCTCTGCGTCTTGTTGCCTTTCTCCGTGACATCCAGTTCGACCGCGGGCTGCGCCAAGCCATAGTCCGCCAAATTGGCGGCCTTCTCCTCGATCAGCCGCTCCGAGCTCAGCGACGACAAAGTCGAAAGCATGCTCGAAACCTCATTCTGATCCGCGCGAAGCGGTTTGGCTGCCACAATCTGCCACTTCCCCGCGTCATCCTTGGCGAGCACCACTTCGTCGCCGTTCTTTTTCTTGATGTCAACTTTCGTGATGTCCGCTTGCGTGAGCGCAAGAATTTTCTGAGGCGTGTCTGCGGTAACTTTCACCGCGTTTTCCGTTGGCTTGCGGTGATTCGACCAATACAGGATTCCCGACAGCGCCGCCAGAACGATGGCGGCCATCAGCAAACCATTCATTTTCATTGGAATTGTCCCGGCATTCAGTGAACTGCTGCTCTTCGCGGTTCTCTGAACGTCTTACCTTCTCCGCCACCAGACCGATATTCCCGTGCCAATAACGATCAGAGGAATCAAAAGCAAACTCGTGATCCCCACCCATCGCACCTGAGCTCGCGTCATCATAAGCTTGCGGTCCTCGGGCTCTTTTGGCCGGATGGAAATGAGGTCTTCGTCCGAAGACAGCCAGTTAATGGTGTTCAGCGCCAGGTCGCGATTCCCGTTGAACGGCAGAAACGAGTTGGCCGCCCACAACGAACTACCGACCACCACGAATCGCCCCTGCGAATTTTCCTTGCCTGTCTTGTACGACCCGGCAGCAGCGATCGTCAACGGTCCTTTTTTGTTTTTCGGGTCGCTGGGATCGATTCTGTCCGAATCCAATTTCGGTGTCGACAGGCTGCTCTCGGAACTATCGAACAGCTTCTCCACAGTGGTCTTGTCCGCGTTTTTCGTAGCCAGCGAACGCGACAGCGGGAATCCCGTGGCCGTCCCTTTCATCTCGTTTACGATCGGGTGACTGTCATACCGCGTCACCAGCGCCACTTGCGGTCCCAGCCCGGCAAGCTGTCCGACTGGGTTGAAATCGAGTATCAAATCTTTGTTGGGCGTCACGCCCCAGCTGCCCAGCAAGCTGGCCAGTGGTTCGTTATCGCCAATTTCTTCGCGTCCAACCTTCAGTGGCGGATCGAGCAAAATCAGCGCGCGGCCACCATCCTCAACATATTTTTTCAGCGCATCGACCTCCGGCTGCTGATAATCGCCGCGCGGCCCACCCACGACTAGCACCGTGCAATCACTGGGCACTTCCGCCTTCTGCAACAGATCGATCGACTTCCCTTGATAGTCATCTTTAGCGATCAAGTCCTTCAACCGCGAATACCCGCTCCGGCCTGAATCGTCTATCTGATGCTCTCCGCTGCCGGTTACAAAGCACACCGTGCGTGCCGTATTCTTCAAATCGCGGATAATCGCGCCTGTGAGGTCTTCCTCGCTTATACTTTTTGCCTCATTCTTATTCGCGCCGACTTGCACGATCGCGGTGTTCAGATTCTTGAATCCGGCGTGGGTCGCGACCAGCGGCTTTTTGTCCGGGTCCACGTACACGACATGGACTTTCGGCGAAAGATTCGCGTACATGTCCAGCTTGTCTTTGGCCGTGCCAAACTGCGAATCTTGCGCGAAGTAGGTGATCGTTGCGTCCTGCTTCAGGCCTTTGACCACCTTGATGGTTTGATCCGAGAGGCTATAGCGCTTGTTGGCGGTTGCGTCGTAAGACTTGTCGTTGCGGTCCGCAAGCACGTTGGCCACCGTCACTACTGCCAGCGCGACCACGATGTAAAGCGTCGCGTAAGCCACATACCTTGTTTGTCGCGCCTTCAACAGCTCAGTATTCAATTACGACCTCCAGCGCAACGATTCCATCGAGCGCGCCGTAAGAAATAAACCCACAAGAATCAGCGTCACGTAGTAGATAGCGTCTTTCGAATCCAATGTCCCCTTGGCGAACGATTCCATGTGCGTCGACACCGACAAGTACGCTAGAACGCGCGCCCAAGTGTCGCTATTGTATTCGCCGATCCATCCGCATACGAAAATCAGAAGGCAGACGCCGAATGTCGCGGCTCCCGCGATAATCTGATTCTTCGTGAGCGTCGAGATAAATGTCCCGATCGCCAGCAAAGCCGCGCCCTGCAGCAAGAGCCCCAGGTAGCTGACCAGAATCGGCTTCCAGTCCGGATGGCTGTAAATGAAAAGAAACGCGATATTCACCGCGCTCAGCAGCAAGAGGCAGCAGTAAAGCGTCGTGGCCGCAAGCCATTTTCCGAGGATCACTTCTCCGTCCCTGATAGGCGAGGTCGTAAGCAGTTCAATCGTCCCCGTGCGCTTCTCCTCGGCAAACAAGCGCATGGTGATCAAGGGAATGATAAAAAGTCCAGTTACGGGTACGTTCCCAAACAGCCGGCGCGTGATTTCTTCCGGCATATTCATCGGAAACATTTCGCCGCGCATCTGCGCTTCCATGCTGAACTGGAGGTACGCCTGTAACAAGCTCCAGAAAAAAAATCCGAAAATCAGCGCGCACATCAAAAGAAGAATGTAAGCGATGGGCGAAACAAAATAACTGCGCATCTCTTTGCGCCAGATGAGCCCGACATTTCTCATTTGCCCGCTCCCGTAGCAATGACTTCCTCGTTCGGCGCAGCCGCTGGCGTCCCAGTGAGCTGAAGAAATACTTCCTCGAGGCTAACCGCCGAGGAGCGCATCTCATTCAGATCCCAGCCCGCCTCAACAATGGCGCGCGCTAGATCCCCGCGAACAAACTGGCCTTTTTGGGTTTCGACTTCGAATGTGGAGTGTGTCGGCTGCTTTTCCTTGAGCACAATGCGGTTAACTCCAGAAACTTTTCCGATCCGAGCTTGCACAACGGTCGTATCGAGGTCGCCATTGCGCCGGGCAATTTCCACGAGAACCGATTCTGCTCCGCGAGAGCGATTTTGCAAATTGTCGACGGTGTCTGTGGCCACCAACTTGCCTTTGCTGATGATGATTACTTGCTGGCAGATTTGCTCGACTTCCGGAAGGATGTGCGTGCTCAAAATAATGGTGTGATCGCCGGCAAGGCTCTTGATCAAGTCGCGCGTCTCGTTGATTTGCTTGGGATCCAGGCCTGCGGTGGGCTCGTCCAAAATCAGCACTTCGGGGTCGTGAATGATGGCCTGCGCAAGCCCCACCCGCTGGCGGTAGCCTTTCGAGAGCTTGCCGAGCTGCTTGTTGCGCACGTCCGCGATCGCGCACCGCTCACTAACATAGTCAATTCTCTGCTTTAGTTCCGCACCACGGAGACCCTTCAAGCTTCCCACGAACGAAAGATATTCGCCGGTCATCATCTCCGGATAGAGGGGAGGCGTTTCCGGCAAATATCCAATCCTCTTTTTCACTTCCATCGGTTCTTCGAGCACGTCGAAGCCTTCCACTGTCGCCGTCCCCGCCGTAGGCGGAAGGAAGCACGTCAGCATTCGCATGGTTGTGGTTTTGCCGGCCCCGTTCGGTCCCAAAAAGCCCACAATCTGCCCCTTTTGTATCTCGAAGGAGATGTGGTCGACAGCCGTGTTGCGCGCGTACCTCTTCGTAAGCTCTTTAACTGTGATCATGTATTTTTGTTTCGTACCGCGAGATACACAACGTTTCGAACCGCCCCAAGAAGCCTTAACTCTTCACCTGTAAAACCTCATGTTATGAACTCACATGGGTCCCTGTCAACCCTTCCCTCAAAAAAAGAAAAACACCTCCTCCTGCTTATCCAGACGAGGCTGCTTACTCAAACTGTTTCCGAAACTCCGCGAACTGCCTTTTCAAATCCGCAACCTCTTGTCGTAAACCGGCGACTTCGCTTTCCAACCCGCCGATCCGCGCGTTTTCCCCTGCGCTGCCGGAGACGGCCCCTTCCTTGCGGGGCGGCGCTTCGAGTACTTCTACGTCACCCAACAATAGATGCGCGTAACGCGCCTCTTTGTTGCCCGCCTGCCGCGGCAACAATTTCACGAGCGGCGGCTCGCGCTCCATCAAATGCTTCAATGTCGATTGCACCACGCTCAAATCCTCAAACGGATGCATGCGTTCCGCGCGACTCCGCAATTCGCCGGGCGTCTGAGGCCCACGCAACAACAGCTCGCAGAGAATCGCCGTTTCCGGCCGCGTGAAATTGAAAGTATCCGCGAGGCGGTGCTCGTACTTAGCCACGCGGCTGTCCCCGCTTGCCGACCTGGTGAGGGTCTGCTCGCCCAAAGCGCGCAAAGCCCCTCGCACCGCGTCTTCCTCCAGATTCATCAGCGGATCGCGATTGGATTTCTGGTTGCACGCATGAATCAGCGCGTTCAAGGAAAGCGGATAGTACTCCGGCGTGGTGATTTCCTTCTCCACCAGACAGCCCAGCACGCGCGCCTCAACATCGCTCAGGACTATGTTCACGGCATGAAATCATACAGAAACCAAGGCCACTTCCCAAATTTCCGGCATGGCGATCGTGCAACTGAACGCGCCCACGCCGCAGGCAACAATCCCATACGATAGAAATGAATCAGGTTCCCGTCCGTCTGCTTCGGAACCGGACGCGTCCAGGTGGATTTGTGCTGTAGTTCACAAACGCCACGCCATGGGCGCTGAGATGGACGCAGCAAATGGCGAGGATTTTTTCCTGCGCCGCCTTCGGCGCCCACGCATATATACCCCTTGCGCAATGACGCAGGTAAATTCCCCGGATTCCGGCCCGATCTCTACTAGATCCATCTGCTTGATTCGAATGTTCCTGAGGCTGGCGCGAATTCAACCGGTTTTTGCAGCCAGGTCTATCCCCACAAACTCGCTACCCGGAAGGCCTTACGCCATCGGAATCAAATTGGCGCCTGTTGCCCCCAGCAATCTCCAGAACGCGGCAGTGTTCCACCCGGCACGGGATGCATGCCCAACGGAGTGCTCATGACTGCAAGCGGACGCGTTTTGCAAAAAAGCGAGACTCGGATACGGTCCGCTGTCATACCGGTCGATCTTGGAAGACACGCTGCGTACGTCAACTCTTCTCACTTTAGCCGCGAACCACGAACTGCAGCGGTTGGCGCACGCAGGGCGATCGGAGTCGCAACTGCGCGCCGGGGCGGCACAGCACTACGAGCGGGGCGGCGCCGCCGCGGCGACACTTGCCAAGCCCGTTTTGAGGTACCATCCTGTGTTCGCCGTCAGCTGGCAGGTTTGAACCCTTTGCAAACAGGCGGAGAGGTGAGGGAGAAAGTACCATGAGGGTTGCGGAGCGGCGCATCTTTCTGTCCGTCATCTTACTTGCTTTCGTGGCCAGTTTTTCCGCCACGCTTTGTGCGCAGGACGAAGGAGACGCCTGGGGAAAGAAGAAATCGTCCTGGCTTTTGCTGACTCCCGCAGAGCGCACCCAGGTGCAGGATTTTTCCGACGACTACAAGAATTATCTGAACATCGCGAGATCGGCGCTGGGTTCGACGCGTGAAGTGATCCGCCGAGCGCACGCCGCCGGCTTCACGGAGTTCAGCAAGCCTGAGCAAGTAAAACCCGGCGCGCGTTTGATCGTTCCGAATCGCGACCGCAGCCTTATTCTTGCTGTGATTGGCTCCGATCCCATCGTGGATGGCTCGCGCGTCGTTGGCACGCACCAGGACAGCCCGCATATTGAATTGAAAGGCCGTCCGATTTATCCCGCCGGGGGCTTCGCGCTTTTTAAAACGAAATATTATGGCGGAATCAAAAAATATCAGTGGGCTAACATTCCGCTCGCACTCGTCGGCCGCATCGATACCGCCGATGGCCGCACTATCGACGTTTCCATCGGCCTGAATACTGGCGAACCAGTTTTTGTGATTCCCGACAGCGCGCCGCACTCGGATGTGGATTTGCGGACGCGCACGTACATGAACGTGCTGCAAGGCGAGGAGCTCGAACCCGTCATCGGCAGCATCCCCGGTGAGAAAGAATCCGTCGCGGTGGAAGTCACCCAGCTTCTGACGTCCACCTACAAGATTAAAGAAGAGGACCTTGTGAGCGCGGAGCTGGCTCTGGTGCCCGCGGCACATCCCGCGGACGTTGGTTTTGACCGCGGACTTGTCGGCGCGTACGGCCAAGACGACCGCGTTTCATCCTATTGCGCCGCGCGCGCCATCATCGATTTTAAGGGCACGCCGAAATTCACCGCGCTTGCGTATCTTTCAAATTTTGAGGAAGTCGGCTCCGTCAATAACACCGGAGCAGGCTCGCAATTTCTGAACTCGACGTTTGCGCGGCTCATCGGAGCGCAGCGCGGTACGTCGTACAACGATTTGGATTTGCGGCGGGCCTTGCATGATTCGCTGGTGATTTCTGCCGACGCTAACGACAGCCTGAACCCGATTTTTCCTTCTACCGCCGAAGCCACGAACGCGGCGCGGCTCGGTTACGGCGTGACCATCAAGCTCTATGGAGAAGGTTTTGATCCGCCTTCTGAATATACGGCGAAGATCCGCGGCCTGCTCGACCGCAGCGGCATACCTTGGCAGACCCACACGTATAAAGTGGATGTCGGCGGCGGTGGCACCATCGGCGGTTTCATGTCTCGAGAAGACATGGAAGTGATAGATTTTGGTGTACCGCTGCTTTCGATGCATTCTCCTTTCGAGATGTCTTCGAAGGTGGATGTGTGGAATTTTTATCGGTCGATGAGCGTTTTCTATGCGCAGTGAGAGCGGAAGAGCGGTCCGCCTCGGAAGCCGGGACCCCGCCCGGGGCGATATCGGCCGATTCGTTGGAGAAGAAATACGAATGACACTGTGGCGTTCGAGCGGGCCGCGATGAACGCCAATCTCGCCAAAGCCACCGCCGTCGGCGCGCTCGGCGGTTTGTTGTTCGGCTTCGATACTGCCGTTATTTCCGGAACCACGCACTCGCTCACAATTGCGTATGGATTGTCGCCGAAAGCCTTGGGAATTACCGTGGCCATGGCACTTCTCGGCACCATTGTCGGCGCAATGTCCGCCGGAATTCCTGGCCAAAGATGGGGCGGCCGGGAGACCTTGCGCGTTCTCGCCGCTTTTTATGTCATTTCGGCATTGGGCTGCGCCTTCGCGTGGAACTGGCACGCACTCCTGGTGGCACGATTCATCGGAGGATTGGGCATCGGTGGCTCTTCGGTCCTCGGGCCCGTGTACATCGCCGAGCTGGCGCCGGCAAAAACGCGCGGGCGCCTGGTAGGCACATTCCAAATAAATATCGTGATTGGCATTCTGCTCGCTTATTTGTCCAACTACTGCATCGGACGGCTCGGACTTGGCGCAGCCGAATGGCGGTGGCAGCTTGGCGTTGCTGCGTTTCCTGCGGTGCTTTTTCTCGTGCTACTTTTCGGCATTCCGCCAAGCTCGCGTTGGCTGGTTACTCGGAAACGAGTGGACGAGGCGCGGGGCGTGCTCCAGATGATGGGTGCGGAAAATCCCGAGGCAGAGTTGAGCGAGATCGTCGATTCGATTCATCTCGAGCGCCTGCAAACTGCCGAGCGACTTTTTTCCTGGAAATACCGCTTCCCACTTTTTCTCGCGATTACCATTGGCATGTTCAACCAGCTTTCGGGCATCAACGCCATTCTTTACTATCTGAATGACATTTTTGCCGCGGCCGGTTACAGCAAGATGTCCGGCGATTTGCAGGCAGTGGCTGTCGGCGGAATGAATCTTGCGGCGACGCTGCTGGGCATGTCGGTCATCGACAAGCTGGGGCGCAAAACTCTTCTGCTGATTGGATCCGTCGGAACGGCCGCGTGCCTCTTTGGTGTTTCCTGGGTGTTCTTTACGAATAGCCACCGAAGTTATCTTCTCGTGTTCCTCGTCGCCTACATCGCTTTCTTCGCCATTTCGCAAGGTGCCGTAATTTGGGTGTACATAAGCGAGGTGTTTCCGAGCCGCGTGCGCGCAAAGGGACAAAGCGTGGGGAGCTCTTCGCACTGGATCATGAACGCCATCATTGCTTATACCTTTCCTCAGCTTGCGAAATCTTCCGGCGCGTATCCCTTCGTGTTTTTCGGGGCGATGATGGTGCTGCAATTCTTCGTCGTCTCTTTCTTCTATCCAGAAACCAAGGGACACACTCTTGAGGAAATGCAGCACCGCCTGGGTATCGAGTGATTCGCCTGCTGAGAATATAGGACTGGAGAAAATGGACGCGGCTCGCACATTTGCGCTTGGTGTGGACATCGGCGGGACCAAAGTGGCCGCCGGACTCGTGGACGCCGAGGGCAGGATTCTTTTTCAGACGCGTGTGGCGATGCCCGCACGCGGAGGTGCCGCGGAGGGATTGGGCGCAGTGCAGTCCGCTATCCAAGGCGTTTTTGCGGCGCGGCCGGAAGCGCGGGAAAGTTTGATGGGAATTGGCATTTGCGCGCCGGGTCCTCTCGATCCCGTAACTGGGGTGATCCTCAATCCGCCGAACGTGCCTTGCTGGCGGAATTTTCCATTGGCGGCGGAGGTGCAGCGCGTCTTTGGACTTTCGTCGCGAGTGGACAATGACGGGAATGCGGCAGCGCTGGCCGAATCCATTTGGGGCGCCGGAGTTGGTTATGGAAACGTTTTTTACGCGACGCTGGGAACGGGCATTGGAACCGGTATCGTTTTCGATCGCAAGATCTATCACGGAAGAACGGGAAGCGCTGCCGAAGGCGGTCACGTGACGATCGATTATCGCGGACCGCAGTGCGGCTGCGGGAA
>Ga0210384_10003530_pt1 | contig 18021 bp, 13 predicted proteins | sample IncBWH2MmetaG_FD_160574 | JGI IMG/M metagenome (GOLD analysis project Ga0210384, IMG submission 160574) | Forest soil microbial communities from Barre Woods Harvard Forest LTER site, Petersham, Massachusetts, United States - Inc-BW-H-2-M | ecosystem: Environmental > Terrestrial > Soil >...
GGTCCGACGGCAAACGTATTTCATCCCGTCCATCGCAGGTATAATGGTCGGCCTCACCATGGCACTGACTTCTGGCACCAAAATTGGGCCGTACGAAATTGTGTCCCTGCTAGGCGCGGGCGGAATGGGCGAAGTGTACCGTGCGCGAGATTCGCGCTTGCGCCGGGAAGTAGCTGTGAAGGTCTTGCCGACCTCGTTTGCCCAGGACGCCGATCGCCTTCGCCGTTTCGAGCAGGAAGCACGAGTAGTAGGCGCGCTCAATCATCCCAATATTCTGGCGATCTTTGATGTCGGTGCTCAGGACGGCGCGCCGTACCTGGTCTCTGAACTTCTCGAAGGGCAGAGTTTGCGCCAGCTCATGCAAGGCTCACCGCTGCCCCAGCGCAAAGCCGTCGAGTATGGCATCCAGATCGCGCGGGGTCTGGCAGCAGCGCACGAGAAGGGCGTGGTGCATCGCGATCTGAAACCCGACAACATTTTTGTGCTGAATGACGGGCGTATCAAGATTCTCGACTTCGGCCTGGCCAAACTGCGGCGGGATGACGCTCTAACCGAAGGGCATCCTGATTTGCAGACCGTGGACCACGCACACTCAGCCACGACCCCAGGGCAAGTGATGGGCACCGTCGGCTACATGTCGCCGGAGCAGGTGCGCGGCCAGGCCACGGACCACCGCGCTGACATCTTTGCTTTGGGCGCCATTCTCTATGAAATTCTGACCGGCAAGCGGGCGTTTAAACGTGACTCCAGCGTGGAGACCATGAACGCCATCCTGAAAGAAGAACCTCCAGAGCTGGAAGAGGTTGTTCCGGGCCTCACCCCCGGTTTGGACCGCGTAGTACGCCATTGCATGGAGAAAAACCCGCTACAGCGATTCCAGTCGGCGAGCGACATCGCCTTTGATTTGGAGACGATCTCCAGCCACTCCGCTACAGGATCCCGTTTGAATGTTGCGGTTGCGGAACGACGGACTTACTGGAAGATGGCGGCAGGAGCTTTGCTGGTGACGGCAGCCCTGGGCGCTACTTACTTCGCGGCCAGGAGAAGCGCGCCGGCGGCGCCACCAAGATTCCACCAGCTTACTTTCCAGCGTGGCACAATCTACGGCGCAAAGTTTGCTCCCGATGGCCAGAGCATCCTTTTCAGCGCCGCCTGGAATGGAGCTCCCAAACCGCAAATCTACACTACCCGCACGGACGCGCTGATGTCCCGTCCAATCGAACTGCCAGAGAGCCAGGTTTTGAGCATCTCGTCCAAGGGGGAAATGGCGATCCGGCAGAGAACTCAGCCCGGTCTTGTCGCGCAAGGCATGCTGTCCGTGGTGCCTTTGACTGGAGGCGCGCCGCGAGAACTGCTCGGCGATGTCGTGGATGCCTCCTGGAACCCCGCCGGAGATTCGTTGGCGGCGGTTCATGTGACGGGAGGAGAAAACCGGCTGGAATATCCCATCGGAAAAACCATCCTGGCCACTAGCACAGGAAATATCAGCGATGTGGCCATCTCTCCCGATGGCACGCAGATCGCATACATGGACCATCCCAATTACGGAGACACGCGCGGCTACGTGGCGGTAACCGACCTTTCAGGCAAAGCCAAGCGGCTCACGCGTGAGTGGAGCGATCTGACCGGCCTGGCATGGTCACGATCGGGAGATGAGATATGGTTCACCGGCAGCGATGCCGGCATCAACAGCGCCCTTTATGCGGTTGATCTGCATGGCAAACAGCGAGACCTGCTGCATATTCCGGGTCGGCTGCACTTGTTCGATATCAGCAGGTATGGTCAGGTGTTACTCACCAACGAGGCCACCCGTCTGGAGACCTACGGGCGTCACGCGGGTCAGGACAAGGACATCGACCTCTCCTGGTTCGATTGGACGATTGGCCGCGCGGCCTCCAATGACGGCCAGTGGGTTGTACTGGAAGAAGACGGCGAAGGTGGCGGATCCCAATATTCGATATTCCTGCGGAAGACTGACGGCTCTCCGGCCATACGACTGGGCAGCGGTATGGGGCTGGATATTTCTCCGGACGGAAAGTGGGTGGCTTCCACAAACGTGAAACAGCCTGCACCCACAGTTCTACTACCAACCGGGGCGGGACAACCGGTCACCCTCGCCGACGGCCGGTTTTTCCACTCGCAAACCCTGCACTTTTTGCCCGACGGTAAGGGCGTCGTTATGGTTGCGGCTGAGCCGGGGAAGGCACCGCGCACTTACATCCAGATGCTGGATGGCACCGCCACAAGAGCAGTGGGGCCGGAGCAGTTCCGTGGCGGCGCGATCTCTCCGGATGGAAAAAGCGTATTGGGACGCAAGGACAAAACTTTCTGGATTGTCCCGATTTCCGGTACTGAGCCTGGGCAAGAGGTGCCGTCGGTAAAACCCGATGAGGATGTATCGGGATGGACAGCCGACAGCCAATCGATCTACGTCACGGATTTTTCCTCCGTGCCTGCCAAGGTCTACGCCATGGACATCAAGATGGGCCAGCGCAAGCTCCTCCACGAGTTTGCTCCGGCGGATCCTTCGGGTGTTCCGGGTATTGGTGGAGGCGTTGTCACCCCAGATGGAAAGTTCTATATGTATGACGTGCCGCGCACTCTTTCCTATCTCTACGTGGTGGAGGGATTGAAATAGCGGGGCGTGTTGTCGGTTGCTCTTTCGCTGCAGCGATGCACTGAGTAAGCATTTTGGTACTTATCTCAGCTGCTACAATGAATCTGCGATGGTTCTCTCCTTCGTTCGCGATCTCTTCGCGGACGTGGAAAAGTTGCCTGCCTTTGCGCGTGTAGCCTCCCATCTGAAAGAGGGCACGGGGCGTATTGTTGTCTCTGGACTCTCGCCAGCCGCCAAAGCTCTGATTCTGGTGCTGCTACGAAAGGCAACTGGGCGCCCGCTAATCGTCGTGGTGCCGGACAACCGGGCGGTGGAAGAGTTTATCCCCGTGCTGCAGGCCTTTTGCGAGCTCAGCGGAGGCGCTGATCCGGATTCCGTCGTGGCCCTTCCCAGTCGCGACGTCCTGCCCTTCCAGAATTTATCTCCGCATCCCGAGATCCAGGAAGAGCGGGCGGTGGCGTTGTGGAAGATTGCGACTGGGGAGGCATCCATCGTGGTGTCGCCGATCGCGGCGACCGCTCTTCGCTTGCGATCGGCCGAATACTATGCCGACTTAGCGCGCGTCGTGCGCCGGAACGACACACTGGACACCGAGCCCCTGCTGCGCCATCTGAACACCGTGGGATACGCCTCGACCGACGTGGTCGAGATGCCTGGCGAATATGCCCTGCGCGGCGGCATTCTCGATGTGTATTCTCCGGAAGCCGATCGCCCGGTGCGCATTGAGTTTTTTGGCGACGAAGTCGAGTCCATCAGAAAGTTCGATCCTGCGACGCAGCGGTCCTCCAATCCGGTGGATGAGGCCTTGCTGCTCCCACTCACAGAAACTCCGGTGAGTGAAGAAATTCTGGGGGCGATTCACGCGCGCCTTTCGGGAAGGCGCATTACCGGCGCGGAGGAAGTGGTCGAGCAGGCCGTACGCTCGGGCGGCGTGACTGTTTTTCCGGGTTGGGAGTTCTATGCCCCGGTAGCCGGCGCCGACCGTAGCTTGTTTGACTTGCTACCTCATGCCCTGGTTCTTGCTGACGAACCCGACAGCCTGAAGCGCGAGTTTGAACACGTCTGGGCGCGCATCGAAGAGGCCCACGAACGCAGCGGAATTGGCAATCTGGTAAGGCCCGCCGATTTGTATCTTCTACCCGATGACTGGTGGCAGAAACTCGTCTCGCTGCCAGGTGCAGAAGTAGAACATCTCGGAATTGCGCGGGCCAACGAAGTAGAATCCGTTACTTTCCACTCTCAGCCGACTCCGCGCTTTCATGGTTCAGTTCCCGCGATGCTGGAAGAAGTAAAGAAGCAGATTGCGGACAACCGGCGGGTGTTGATCGCGGTTCCCAATACTGGGGAAGTCGAGCGTTTGGCCGACATCTTCACTGAGTACAGTGTTTCGTTCCGCCTCGGCAGCCGAACCCGCAGCGGAGAGAGCTACGCCGATGAGACCTCTTATTTTGCCGGAGAGGTCCTCACCACCACGCTGGCGAAAGCCTACGTCCCTGACGGGCTGATTTTGTCGGAAGCGAACCTGACTATTTTCGGTGCTCGCGATCTTTTCGATGAGTCTGAATCAGTGGTTTCTCGTCCGCAAAGACAGAAGTCCAAGGTTTCGGCGTTTCTTTCTGACTTCCGCGACCTGCAGGTGGGCGACTATGTGGTCCACGTGGAACACGGAATCGGGCAGTATCAGGGTCTGAAAGAAATCAATCAGGGCGACGGCAATGCGGAATTCATGTTGCTCGAATATGCCGAGGGCGCGCGGCTCTACGTTCCCTTGACCCGCCTTGATCTCATCCAGAAATATCGCTCGTCTGAAGGCGCAAAGCCGCCGCTGAGCCATCTGGGCACGGCTACCTGGGCAAAAACCAAGGCCCGCGTTCGCAAAGCCATGAAGGACATGGCTGACGAACTGGTCAAGCTCTATGCCGAACGCAAGATGGCAAAGGGCCACGGCTTCTCCTCTGATAGCGAATGGATGCGAGAGTTCGAAGACGCCTTCGAGTACAGCGAGACTGGGGACCAGGATCTGGCGATCACCGATGTTAAGCGTGACATGGAGTCATCCCAGCCGATGGATCGCCTGCTCTGCGGCGATGTGGGCTATGGCAAGACCGAAATCGCCATGCGCGCGGCTTTTAAAGCCATCAGCGATAACAAGCAAGTTGCCGTCCTCGCTCCCACCACAGTCCTCGCCTTTCAGCACTATGAAACTTTCAAGCAGCGCTTCGCCGCGTTTCCGGTGAACATCGAGATGATCAGCCGCTTCCGCAGCGCGAAGCAGCAGAAAGAGATCCTGCAGAAAGTCGAGGCTGGCAAGGTGGACATCCTTATCGGCACTCATCGCCTGCTCTCGAAAGATGTAAAGTTCGCTGATCTCGGCTTGCTTGTGGTGGACGAGGAACAGCGTTTCGGGGTGCGTCACAAAGAACGACTCAAGCAGATGCGCAAGCAGGTAGACGTGCTCACCATGTCGGCCACGCCTATTCCGCGGACGCTGCATATGTCTTTAGTCGGGCTGCGAGACATGAGCGTGATCGAGACCCCGCCCAAGGACCGCATTGCCATTCAAACCGTAGTGGCCAGCTGGGACGAGAAGCTGATCCAGTCCGCCATTGAGCAGGAGCTTGATCGCGGCGGTCAGGTTTACTTCGTGCACAATCGCGTGGAGAGCATCTGGGAAATCGCGGCTAAGCTGCAGGCCCTGGTGCCACGTGCGCGCATTATCGTGGGCCACGGTCAGATGTCGGAAGGTGAACTGGAGAAAGTGATGCTGAAATTCATGCATCACGAGGCCGACATCCTGGTGTCGACTACCATCATCGAGAACGGCCTTGATATCCCGCTCTGCAACACAATTCTCATCAACCGAGCCGACCGCCTCGGGCTCTCGGAGCTCTATCAACTGCGCGGGCGGGTAGGACGCTCCAATCGCCGGGCATACGCTTACTTGCTGCTGCCCTCCGAAATCGAGCTGACTCCGATTGCGCGTCGGCGTCTAGCAGCGTTGAAAGAATTTTCTGATCTGGGCGCAGGCTTCAAGATTGCAGCTCTGGATCTCGAACTGCGCGGCGCCGGCAATCTCTTGGGCGGAGAGCAGAGCGGCCATATCGAAGCTGTGGGGTTCGAGTTGTATACCCAGATGCTCGATCGCGCCGTCCGCGAAATGAAAGGCGAATCCTCCGCAGACGAGCCTACGACACAACTCAATCTCGGACTCAACATCCGTATCCCCGTTGACTATATTCCCGAAGAGAACCAGCGCCTCCGCATGTACAAGAGGATCGCGGGCGTGGAGACCGAAGCACAATTGAACGATGTGGGCGCGGAGCTGCAAGACCGCTATGGCGAGCCTCCCCCAGCTGTGCGAAATCTGTTGGAGTACGCGGCGTTGAAGTTGTTGGCACTGCGAGTGGGCGCGACCACAATCGAGCGCAAGCGTGACTTGGTGAGCATCAAGTTTCGTCAGAATGCAGTCATTGATCCAGCCAGGTTGGCCCGCTTTGTCTCTTCGCAACGGGGCGCGCAGTTTTCGCCCGAGGGTACCCTTAAGTTTGCCTTGAATGCCAATGGCGCCGATGAAGTGCTGAGTCGCCTGGAGGATCTCTTGGAGGATCTGGCGGGCCAGGAAGTCGGGGCATCCGCAACGCGCGAAAACTCAAAATCTTAATCGGGCGCGTCTGTTGGAGAACGCCGCGCAGAGCTTACACGAAAGTCACAGGATCGGTTCGGGTTCGGATTCGTCGCATTCGCCAGTCCATCGCATCAACAGGTACAATTTCTCTTCGCATTAGAGAATGAAACAGCGAGCCACGATAAACGGGCGCGAAGACGCCCTTGCACAGAAGATTCTCAGCCGCGAGCACCTTCGTCTGCGCGTAGCGGAATGGCGCCAGGCGGGTGAATCGATCACGCTGGGCAATGGTGCTTTCGATTTGCTTCACGTTGGTCACGTTCGTTATCTGCATGCGGCAAAACAACTGGGCGGACGCTTGGTGGTAGCCGTTAACTCGGATGAGTCGGTGCGCGCCCTCAAGGGTAAAGGCCGTCCGGTTATACCCGAAGCCGAGCGCGCCGAGATCCTGGCAGCACTCGCTGATGTGGATGCTGTCGTGATCTTTCCCGAAAGTGATGTGCGCGCGCTGATCCGTGAGATTCGACCTGACATTCACGCCAAGGGCACCGACTACACTGCCGTCACTGTCCCCGAGCGCGATGTGGTGCACGAATGCGGCGGTCGGGTGGAAATTGTCGGCGACTCCAAAGATCACTCAGCCAGTGAGATTATCCGTTCGCGGCTGAGGCCGCCTCGTCCGTGAGCCTGGAGTTGCCGGTCACGAACTCTGCCGTAAGCGCGGCTCCGGTCAACGTCGAACGCCTGCTGATCGTGCGGCTCGGCGCCATGGGCGACGTCATCCACACTCTGCCCGCGGCGACCGCCCTGCGCCAAGCCTTTCCGGATGCCGTCCTCGGCTGGCTGATCGAGGAACGGTGGGCCGAGTTGCTGTGCACGTTGGCTACACCGCGCTCGGGTCCGCGCTCCCCGCAGCGGCCGCTAGTAGATAAGATCCACACCGTGAACACTAAACAGTGGCGCTCAGCGCCTTTTTCAACCCAGACCTGGGAGCGCATGGCGGCGGGACTGAGCGACGTGCGTGCCGGGCATTATCAAGTCGCGGTGGACTTTCAGGGAGCGGTGCGGTCGGCTCTTTTGGCGCGATGGTCGGGAGCGCCGGTCAAGTACGGCTTCGCTCAGCCTCGCGAAAATGCAGCCACCATATTTTACACCCGGCAAGTGATTGCCAAAGGTAATCACATTGTCGAACAGAATCTTTCCCTGGCTGAAGCGGTGGCGCGCCGGCCGCTGCCAATCCCGCAGCTCGAGTTCCCGCGCGACGAGGTCGCGGAACACGAATGCGATCAAAGGCTCAAAGAGTGCGCTGTCGAAAAGTTTGTGCTGCTTAATCCAGGTGCGGGATGGGGAGCCAAGCAATGGCCCGCCGAGCGTTATGGATGTGTCGCCCGGCAATTGGCGGCAGTTGGGTGGAAATCAATAGTCAACTTCGGTCCTGGCGAGGAGGACGTAGTACAGGCCGTCGAGGCGGCCAGCGGTGGAGTGGCTGAGCGATTCACCGGCTCGATCACTCAATTGATCGCACTCACTCGCCGTGCTTCTTTATTTATTGGCGGTGATACTGGCCCGCTGCACCTGGCCGCCGCTATCGGCATTCCAGTAGTAGGTGTCTACGGCCCCACCGACCCGGCACGCAACGGTCCATTCGGTACTCGCAGCATTGTGTTGCGCAGTCCTTCGAGCCTTACCACCCACGCCCGCCGGGCACGACCGGAAGCAGGCTTGCTGGAGATTACTGCCGATCAGGTCGTTGCCGCGGCCCGGCATTTAATCGGGAGTCGTCGTGGCTAGCTGGTCTGCGATCGCGCGCCGCTTCCGAGTTCCACTAGGATTCGCCCTTGCCGCATTTTTTCTTTGGCTAGCTAAGCCCACAGTGAAGTCAATGCTGATCGGCTCCGCGCTCGTAATTCCCGGCTTGGCGATCCGCGCTTTCGCTTCCGGACACGTCCAGAAAAACGAACAATTGGCCACCGGCGGCCCATATGCTTACACTCGTAATCCGCTTTATCTTGGCTCATTGATTCTGGCGGTAGGATTTGCTCTGGCCGCTCGCAGTGGATGGATTGCTGCAGGAATTATTGTCATCTTCTTCGCAGTCTACCTGCCCGTAATCCGCGCGGAGGAGGCCTTCCTGAATGATCGCTTCCCCCATTTCCAAGACTACGTGCGGCAAGTACCTCGTCTGTTGCCGCGATTGAGTGCTTTTAGGAGTGGTTCGGACGGATTTTCCTGGGACTTGTACTGGAAACATCACGAATACGATGCGGCCTTAGGATCCATCGCACTGATGACAGCATTGGCTGCCAAGTTGCATTGGGCGCTTCACTGACTATTTCTGTGCCACCAGCGCCTTCGCCCGGCTAAGTTCAGGCCGATCCGAGCTCGATCCATTACAGACTTTTAGTACTTGGGCATAGTAACTGTTGGCCTTCTCAGTTTTTCCCGACATCTCCGCCGCCTGAGCTGCTCCGTACAATCCATTAAAGCGGTTAGGATTGAATTTCAGATCCGCTTCATATTCTGTAAGCGCTTGCTCCGGACGTTTGATCTCGAGCAACAGGTCAGCCAGCATTTCGCGCGCAGGAATGCCTATGGGCTCATCTCCAACGGCTTCTTCCCTCTGCGCAATATTCCGAAGCGACCTGATTGCATCTTCATTCCTGCCTTCTGCGTGATCAACCCAGACGCCGGCTTCCTTGCGGGCTTCATCCACAAATTCGGCGTAGGATGTTTTCTTTTTCTCCAACATTTCTTTATGGATGTTTTCCATCTCGGCCACGTCTTTGCGGCTACCGGCTGCATTTCCGCTGCGAGCGGCGCCGATGGCGCGCGCCCAATACGTTATCGCCTTGTCTCCGGAATCCGCACCCAGTGGTGACGCCAATGCGGCTGCCTCAGCCCAATGATGCAGTTCGAGCGTGTAAATCGCGGGAAACTTCGAAAGCGCGTAAACCCGTGGGTCATAACCAAATTCGTGCACGTCTTTGGTTGGCGGCATCGCCTGTACTTCTTCAATCACGCGCTGGGCCTCGGCTTCGCGCCCGCTTTGCAGATACGCATAGACCAGGAAATCCATGGCGTGAAACTGATGCCCTTCGCCTCCCATATGCATAGCCGCAGTTTTTCGCGTCGCGGCAATCGAAGCCAGGTTGGAATCGATGTCGTCCTGCCAAAGCCCCAACCGGGCAAAGATATGCGAGGGCATATGCAGCGCGTGCGGAGAGGCCGGAGCAATCTGCGCGTAGCGTCGCGCCGCCGGCAGGCCTGATTCAGCCAATTGCGGCTTGTCATAACTATGAATCAGATAGTGAGCAACGCCAGGATGGTCTGGTTCCTCAGCGAACAATTTTTCGAGCAGTGCAGCGGCTTTCTTCCGATTGGCAAACGTGGTGTCGTTATCCGGCTCCGATGCCAGCAGCGAAAGCGCGTAAAATGTGGCCGCCTCGCGATCATCGGGATAACGCTGATGCATCTGCCTCATCGCATTGGTGTAGGCGTTGGCGCGCGCGTCGTATTTCTCCTTGCCCGCATAGAAGCTCCCAATTGCCGCGATGTAGCCCTGCTCACGAGCAGTCGTGGGACGCAACGACTTCGCCTGCTTCGCCTCCGCCTCGCCGTGCTTAATGGTTGCCGCATCAGGGTGATTCCACAACTGATGCCAGATGCTCATGGCCACTCCCCAATGCGCCATGGCGCACGAGGGATCGTCTTTGGCAATCTGCGTGAATTCCTTCTCCGCTTCCTCGTACCAGAAAGAATGCAGTAGCGCTACTCCGCGCTCAAACGGCTTCTGCACTGCAGCCGCGCAGGAGACCGGAAAATGCACTGTGCCCAATTGTTCCGGCCGCAGGTCTTCATGATGCTGACCTTCATCGGCCAGCACGATGCAAGCAATCAGCAGGAAACCGACAGGCAGCAAGCCACAGCGCTTCATGGATGTCCCTCTGTAGAGAAAAGTCTAGCGTGCACAAATGGTGTGGTCAACGCGAGAGGGAGTGGGCGGGTGGCCCAGCCTTTCGCGTTCTTTGCGAAGGGTGGGGCTGTTCAGCCGTCACAGCAGAGATGCGGGACACCGTCCTACCCTGGCTTTATGCCTTGGGGTCTGAAGCGGTACCAACAAAACCGACAGCTGCATTTCATCACCTTCAGCTGTTATCATCGCGCCCCTCTGCTCGGCACAGAGCAGGCCCGCCATACGTTTGCCCGGGCGCTGGAAAGAGTGCGCGTGTGGTATGGCTTCTACGTGGTCGGCTATGTGGTGATGCCCGAAGCATGTGCATCTGCTGATGTCACGGGCGGAGATGGGGCGGTGGAGATCGAATCGCAGTGGACGGCACGGGAACGACTTGGATTCTACTCGACCGATGGTCGGACCGGCTCCGGCTAGAAACCCCGGCCTTCGCAAAGAACGCGAAAGGCCGGGCCACCCGCTTTATTCTTCTTGATCGAGAGGCTTGCCGTCAGGACCAACTTGGATTTCAGACTTCTTGCCGTCGGTCATGATTTTCGCTTCGTAAGCCACGAGTTTGTTGTTCTTGGTGATGGACTCGACTTTGACCACTTTCCCACTCCCCGCCTTGGCTTGCAGTCCATCTCGCACGGCGGAGGGAAGTGATTCCATTGCGACTTGCTCTTCCACTTCCATGATCGCACCATTGGCATCCATCAAGATATTTTTCTTGTGGCCGTCCACCATCAGCTTGACTTCATAGAGTTTCTGGCCGTTTTCGATTTCTTCAGCAAAACCTTGAATAGTCGCCGCCTGACTCTGGGCTGCAACAGTTTTTTCGACCGCGGGAGGCAGGCTCGCGCGTTCGATCTTCTTTTCTTGTTCCTCTCCGAGGGACTGCGAGGCGAATGACAAAAGGGCCGCGAGAGCGGTAGCCGTAATCCAGTGAAATCTCATTAGCTTCTCCTTTTCAGGACCGGTAGCTGTACCGAGGATCCTTCGCGCCATCGGTCCAACCAAGGAAGCGTAGCCAATGAATACTTAATGGAACCTGAACAGAAGGTTAAGAAATGAAGACGGAGAAAGGTTATTCTCGTCTCCGCTGAAAACGGCAGTTTTCTGTCAATCGAAGAATGGCGACCCCGGAGGGAGTCGAACCCCCAACCCTCAGATCCGAAGTCTGATGCTCTATCCAGTTGAGCTACGGGGCCGCGCTCTTCAAACTCTAGCACGCTTTACCGGGCAGACAGAATCTTGATTGCGGAATGAAGAAAGTCGAAATCGGCGTCTTTCATTGTATCCGGAAGCGTTCGTTCATCAGCCGCTGCAGGCGCGGCCGGTAGAGAATATCGTAGGCAAGTTCCTTGTCCGGAAACATGGCGAGAGCGGCGCGCTTGGCGCCGGCGACAAGTTCTGAGGCTTCTTCGAGAGTGAGGTTCGGGTCCTGGCCAATGACCGACATGACCATACTGATCATGACCTGCAAGCGGCGAATCTTTTTGCCCTCCTGTTCTCCTTCACTCGGCTCAACCCAATCCCTATTTCCCATTCAGCCCCCAAACCGACTGTTGCCTTTGCATCCGGACTTGCGCATGCCGATCAGAACAGTTAGATGAGACCTTATCGGCGGGCGTTGCGCCTTCTCATTGCTCATTCTCCCCCGGCATACGGCCGGAATACAAATGCCTGCCGGTGTAGGACTTCGGTTACCGGCAAAGTCGGAGTTAGAATAGACGTCAAGGCACGCCCGCCATACTTCCGGGTGCAGCCTGATCGGAGAAGTTATGGAAAACCGTCCTGCCTCCGCCGCCAAGGCCAGTCCCAACCCCAAAGAAAAGCTGGTGAGGGTGTTCGACACCGAACAGGAATCCGAAGCCCTGATAGTCCGTGGCTTGCTCGAATCCGCCGGCATCGACGCGGACCTGACTTCGCTCGATGCGCAGCAAGACATTCTTCCAGGGGTTGGCGGCAACATCATCCTGGTCCGTGAGGAAGACGCCCCTCAAGCCCGGCGCGTGATCAAGGAATACCGCCAGGCTCCCGGCGACGAGACCGCGGAGCTGGACATCAGCGACCTGCATCCGGACGATGATCCAACTGTGTCCTGACGTTTTTCCCATCAAGATAGAACGTGACCGCCCCATTAAGGTCGGTACGATACGTAGCCACCCCAGATGCCTGCAGCCGGGCCAGCACCTCGCCTCGCGGATGACCGTAAGTATTGCGCGTCCCCACCGAAATCACCCCGAATTTAGGATGCACCTTGGCCAGCAGTTCCGGGATGGTGGAAGTATTGCTGCCGTGGTGACCAACCTTCAGCAACTCGGCTTGCGGCTCCTCTTGTGCAACCCGCTGTTCGGTTGACCGTTCTGCATCGCCTTCCAAGAGCGCGGATGTTCCCCGATAAGTAATCTTCATCACCAGAGACTCGTCGTTTGGCCGCGATGCACCGCCCACAAAGCCAACCGGCGGCGCCAATATGCGAACGGCCGCGCTGCCAAGATCAAGTCTGTCTCCCTCCCGGTGCTGCAGCACGTGAATTCCTAACGCATTTGCCTGTTGAATTAATTCTTGCAACTCGGGCGACGATGAATCCACGCCCAACCAAAACTCGCGAGGACGAAAATTCGCCAGGATAGCTCCCATTCCCCCCATGTGATCGGCGTGCGCGTGGGTGAGCGCGACCACATCCAGCCGGGAAATCCCGCGCCACCACAAGTAGGGGGAGACCACGTCTTCACCGATATCCAGTTCGGAATGCACCCAATGCGGCAGCCCTCCGGCATCCACCAGCAGTGTGCCGCCCTCGGGCGAAACCAGAAAGATCGAATCGCCCTGACCTACATCAATAGCCGTGAGCTCCAGCACGCCAGCGCGGGTGCGTGGGCGCGGGGGAATCACGCAGATCCAGAGGGCGCTCGCGGCTAGCGCGGCTAATCCGATGCCCGCGAGCAGCGGACGGCGGCGCAATAGCATCGCTAGCGCCAGCGCAGCTGTCGTCGCTAGAATCACTACTAATCCCGGTGTAGGCACGCGGGCATCAGCAATGCGCAGGCCACCCAGCCAGTGCACACTGCCGGCAATTCCCTCAAGTGCCGCACCAGCAATCAGAGCGGGTATTTTTGCCAGCACCGGAGACACGTAACCAAGCGTCACTGCCAGTATTGCGGTCGGCATGAGGATTTCGGTTAGCGGAACCACCATCATGTTGGCAGGCATCCCCACAGCGGTAGCGCGATGAAAGTAATAAGCCATGGGAAGAGCCAGTCCCACCTGCATGACCGCCGAGATCACAACCAACTGACAAGCACCCAACAACACGCGCATGCCACCTGCCAGGACCGGCAGAGGAAAGCGATGGCCCAGAAAACGCTCCAGCCGGTTGGCAATCATCCGCAGATCCAGCCTGAACTGCGCGACTTTCGGCGAGAGTGACGCCTCATAGCCAGCAGAATCCAGATTCCGCAAGCCACGCGAGTACGGTTGGATCGTACGTTCAACGAATGGCAAACCCACCGCAGCCACTAACCACACGCACAAAAATGTAAGTTGAAAGCTGGCGCCAAACAGCGCTTTCGGATCGAAAACCATCAGACCCAGCGCCGCAGCGCCGATAGCGTTGAGCATGGACTTCTCCCGATAGAACAGCCGCGCACCCAAATAAACTGCCAGCATCAGCGTGGCGCGCCAAACCGGAGAGCCGAGAGCCGTCAGCAAGGCATACGCCACAATGAGCAAGAGTGTGATCGTCCCCGCGACAAGGTCACCCACCCGCAGTCGTCGCAGCATCCAAAACGTGGCCAGCGCCAGGATGCTGACGTTCATCCCGGAAACCACCAGCACATGGTAAGTACCGGACCGCTGGAAATTCACCCGCGTGGGCCGGTTGATGAAGGCTTCGTCACCGATCACCATTGCATCCATTAGTCCGGCCTCTCTGGCCGGCCACAAGGCATGGACTTTCTCAATGATGCTGCGGTGAATGCGAGTACGCCAGAGTTCAGCGTGATTACCGGCAAAACCCGGAAGCAGTTCCACACTCGCAGCTTTGGCGGAGGCTAGCGCCACAATTCCGTTCTCCTCCAGGTATCCCTGGTAGTCGAACGCTCCCGGATTCCGGAAATTCCGCGGCGGATTTAGCTTGGACGCAAACCGCAGCCGCTCTCCGTAACGGAACAGATGAACCGGAGAAACGCTGGCGCCAGTTTCATTCGTGACTCGCTTGCCGTAAAGGCTGACGCGCAATCCGGAGCGGATGCGAACTGTCTCACTACTCGTAGCGATCTCCTCGGTTTCAACATCGAGACTTTGCCGGACGTCGCCAGAGCCTTCCTCGCGTAGGTTCCCCTCCGCAGTCACGTGGGCTGTGACCAAAACTTCCTGTCCGTCCGCAAAGTGCAGCAAGCCAGAATCACTGAGTCTGTTCGGACTGCGTACTTGGATGAGTAGCGCTCCCGCCACAAAGACTGTCGCTAAACACAGGGCAAATGCGACTCTGGCCCTCCGGTAGGCAAAAAATGTTCCCGATGCAGCGAAGACTGCGGCTGACACTAGCCACCAAAGCGGCGGCCGCCACATGTATAAACCCGCGGAAAGCCCCGCTGCGAACGCCAAAGCAGCCCACAGCAGCGGCTGTCGCGCACCCGGCCTGAGCCGTCCAGTAGGCCGTGCACTACACGATTGATTCATGGGAGCACAAATCAGGAAGGCTATCGAACTAGATGAAACACGCTTTCCAGGTGGTAGGTCTGGGGGAACAGATCCACCAGATGCGCCTGTTCCACCCGATATCCGGATTTGAGCAGGCCGCCCAGGTCGCGGGAGAGGGTCGCCGGATCGCATGACACATACGTCATGCGCGGCGCTCCCAACATCGCCAGGCTTTGGATTACGCTTGCACCCAACCCGCTCCGTGGGGGATCCACCACCACAAGATCGGGATGCAACTCTCCCGCCACGTTCTTCAGGTACTGTTCTGTCGTGGCACGAACTGCCTTCACGTTCGCGGGCGAATTGTATAGCAGATCGGCATAAGAAGTCGGTGACGACTCAACCGCAATCACCCGTTCAAATTCCCGATTTAGAACAGAAGAGAAAAGCCCAACGCCCGCGTAAAGATCAATGGCCGTCCGCCCGGAGCGGCCCGCTGTCACGGTGTTCACCAGTTCATCTGTTAAATAGCGATTTACCTGAAAGAATGCTCCCGTGCTGACGCGATACGGTCCACGCTCAGTTTTGTAGGTAAGTTCAGCAGCACCACTGACAGCGACGCGTCCCGGTTCGCTGCACGTGGAGGCCTTTCGATCAGCCTCGCGATTCTTCAACAGAACCACACCGGCAACGTTTGGGAGAGCTTGCCGTAGGTCTTCCGCAAATTGCTTTGCAGTCGCTGGCGTCGAGTCAGCCGCGCAGTAAATCTCCAACAGCAATTGAGAATCCTCCGCGTTGGCGAAGAACTCGATCTCCTGAATTTCGCCAACCGCATTGCCTGCCTGTCCCATCTGCCAAATCTCGGCTACGGCTCGATTGATCAACAAAGAGCTTATGGGGCATCCTTCCACAGCCAGAAGTTCATGCGAATTGAACTTGTAGTAGCCAAGTGAGAATTCCGGCGCCGTCTGGATTCTCAGCCGAGTGCGGTTGCGGTAATTCCATGCCGGCGAGGGATGGATTTTGAGTTCCTGGTCCAGTTCCAGCTTGGCAATGCGGCGAAGGTTCTCTCTCAGGATGGTGGCTTTGATTTCGAGTTGGTGCTCATAACTGGTGTGCTGATAATGACAGCCACCACAGTGTTGAAAGTACCGGCAGCCAGGCGAAATGCGATGAGAAGACGGTTCCAGAATGCGATCCAAGCGACCCCGAGCGAATCCCGGCTTTTGCTCGAGCAGGGCCGCTTCAACTTTTTCGCCCTCAAGCACAAACGGCACAAACATAGCCTTGCCTCGCCCATGTTCATCTGCGGGCAGCCGCGCCAGCCCATCACCGCCGTAAACTAATTTCTCAATTGTGAGTTGCAAGAAACTCCAGATGTAGGCGCGAGCGTCTCGCTCGTGCTGGCTATCGAACAGTGAGAGCTCCACCTACATATAAAACAAACTCAATCGTGGCAACCTGTACTTCTCCAGCAATCTCTTGTGTGAATATTGCTTCTGCAGCTGCTCAATCTGGACGGCTGACATCTTGCGGCGGTAAGGTGTCAGTTCGCGATCAGCATCCGCTCGAACCTCGACGATTTCTTCGTCTGGAGTCGCAGCCAGCATCACAGCAAACAGCTTTTCTTCCACGACCGTAAGTCGCCTCTCCAGGTCTTCCAGACGTGGCGGAGTCTTGCTGCCCTCCAAATCGGCGACAAGTTCGCGCAGCGTATAAGCCGCCTCCTGGGCTACTGCCTGTCCCGAAACACCGCTTCGCTGCGGCAGACTCGCCTTCTCGAGTTGGTCTGCATTCCGCCGAAGAAACGCGACGATCTCAGAGGTCTGGAACCCTTTGGTCGTTTCAGTTGGTTCCTCCACTCGTGCCGCCCCCACGGCCGCTTCCTTCATCTCTTCCGCCGCAGTCAAGACTTCCTGCGCGCAATACGCCAGGCTGTTCACCTTGCGCTTCGTCGGACGCTTCTCGTAGCGCTCAAACGCGCCATCGATGCCGCGCAACACCGCTTCCAGCGGGACGCCCGCATCTTTCCAAGTTTCGATTAACGCCCAATCAAGCGTGGAAAGGAGCAGCATGCCGCCATGCCGCCGCTGGAAATGTTCCTCGATTTCAGTGAAGTAGTTGAAGTAGTTTTCCACGGACAATCAGCGGGAACGATGTTTGCCCCCCGGCCAAGGCTTGGAGGGCAGCGGCGATGTCCGTTCGGTCGCGCTGGAAGCGACCCGGGAAGACTTTACAGCCACAGCTTCCCGCCCCTTGGACGCATTGCGCTCCCAGATAATGCGCAAGCCTTCCAGAGTGAGGAAATCATCCACGTGCTTAATATATTTCGATCCGGTCCCGATCAGCGATGCCAGTCCTCCGGTCGCGACAACTTTGGTCTCCTCGCCCAGTTCGTCCAGCAAGCGTTCCAAAATGCCGTCGACCAGTCCGAGGTAGCCGTAGTAGAGGCCGGACTGCAAGCTCCCGACGGTGGTGCTGCCAATCACTCGCGAAGGCTTGCGGATGTCCACGCGCGGAAGCCGCGCGGTCTTTTCAAATAATGCATCGGCCGAGATCCCAATTCCCGGGCAGATCACGCCACCCTGATACTCGCCTTTTGTTGACACGCAATCGAAAGTGGTCGCTGTGCCAAAGTCCACCACCACGCAGGGACCACCATATTTTTCGAAAGCCGCCACCGAGTTAACGATGCGGTCCGCACCGACCTCGGCGGGATTCTCGTAGAGAACCGGCATCCCGGTTTTTACTCCCGGCTCGATAAACAAAGGCTTGGTATTGAAATAGCGTTCGCAGACCTGGCGCAACGTGGAATCGAGTGGCGGCACCACCGAAGAAATCACAATCCCATGGATCAGCTTCACTTCAATCTTGTCCATCGCAAACAGATTGCGGAATAGTACGCCGTATTCATCGACGGTCTCGGTCGCGATGGTCGCCACCCGCCAATTCGCGACCAGCAAGCCGTAATGTGAGTCGTCGCCTTCGGGCCCATCGTCCCTCGCTACCCTGGCGAAGACTCCGAGCACTGTGTTGGTGTTGCCGACATCGAGGACTAGAAGCATAGTCAATACTTATTTGGAAGGTCACAATCGTACGTAGGATACCCGATGCCCGCTACTTCAAGATTACGGTTCCGCTCAACACCGTGCGTACCCCGCGCCCCGTACGTACCTTCAA
>Ga0210384_10003532_pt1 | contig 18019 bp, 17 predicted proteins | sample IncBWH2MmetaG_FD_160574 | JGI IMG/M metagenome (GOLD analysis project Ga0210384, IMG submission 160574) | Forest soil microbial communities from Barre Woods Harvard Forest LTER site, Petersham, Massachusetts, United States - Inc-BW-H-2-M | ecosystem: Environmental > Terrestrial > Soil >...
GAGTTGGCTGACGGTGGAGTAGGCCAGAACTTTCTTGATGTCCGACTGTACCAGGCCGATGGTGGCAGCGAAAAAGGCTGTGGCGCAACCGATGATCGCGACTACGTACATGGCGCTTGGCGCGTGGGCGAACAAAACATGCGAGCGCGCGACAACGTATACGCCTGCGGTGACCATGGTGGCTGCGTGAATCAACGCGCTGACCGGCGTGGGGCCTTCCATGGCGTCGGGCAGCCATATATATAGAGGAATTTGCGCGGATTTGCCGGTTGCACCCATGAACAGCAACAGGCAGGCAATGGTTAGAGTGCCGAACTGCCCCATTGCGTCTGGCTGCATGGTTGTCGCTCTATCGAAGAGGATATTGAAGTCCAAGGTATGAAAGGTGCGGAACAATAAAAACATTCCAAGCATGAAACCGAAGTCGCCGATGCGGTTGACGATGAACGCTTTCTTTCCGGCATCGGCCGCGGATTTCTTGAAAAAGTAGAATCCGATCAACAGGTAGCTGCACAAACCCACGCCTTCCCAGCCGACGAAGAGAACAACGTAATTAGCCGCCAGCACCAGGATGAGCATGAAGAACATGAACAGGTTCAGGTAGGAGAAGAAGCGGTAGTAGCCTTCTTCATGGGCCATGTAACCAGTGGCATAGATATGGATCAGGAAGCCAACGCCGGTGACCACCAGCAGCATTACCACGGTGAGTTGATCGATCTGCAGGTCGAAGCCGAAACGGGCGTCGTTGTAGGCGACAATCCAATCGAAAAATTGCTTCACGAAGGCCTTGTGATTGGCTTGGTAGTAGCCGAGGAATTCGCTCACCGCTTTAATCGCGCACAGGAATGAAACGCCCGTGGAGCCCAGCGCCACGCTATTTACCAGGCTCTTGGACCATTTCGAACCCAGCAATCCATTCACAGCCGCGCCAATGAGCGGCAGCAGCGGGATAATCCAGAGATTTTCTAGTATCGGCATTAGAGTTTGAGAAGATCCACGCGTTCGACGTTCAACGACTTGCGGTTGCGCGCCGTCAAAATGATGATGCCCAGGCCTACGGCTGCTTCGGCGGCGGCCACAACAATCACAAACAAAACGAAAACTTCGCCATCGGACTTGCCGAAAGCGCGACTGAAAGCAACGAATGCCAGGTTCACGGCATTCAGCATCAGCTCAATGGACATGAAGATGGTGATGATGTTGCGCTTGAACACGAACGCGACAACGCCAAGGCCGAACAAAATGGCGCTCAAAATCAGATAGTAGCTAGCCGGCACCATATCAGCGTTCCCTCTGCGCAAGAACGATGGCGCCCAGGATGGCTACCAGGATCAAAAAGGAAGTGAGCTCGAAGGGATAGACAAAGTCGCGGAACAGCATCATGGAGAGCGCTTTCGTGGAGGTCAGCGTACCTTCGCCTGCCGTGGAGGGCAATGGCTGGCCGGAATGCAGAATAGCGGCGGCGATGAATCCAGCGACGGCCACGGCCAGCGGAATGCCCGCGATGTTGGCGAGTTTGGAGAAATTGGTGTGCTCTTCTTCGCCGGCGTTCAGCAGCATGATGACGAAGATAAACAGCACCATGATGGCGCCGCCGTAGACGATTATCTGCACCGCGGCGACGAATTCGGAACCCTGTAACAAGTAGAGTCCGGCCAGCGCGACCATCACCACGATCAGGGAAAGCGCGCTGTGAATGGGATGACGCTGCAGGATCAGACTCAGCGCTCCCAGAACGGCAAGGGCAGCGAGCACGAAGAAAATGATCAGCTCGGCGCTCATCTGGGCATTCTCCAGAGCATCACCGCGCTGGTTACCACCACGTTGGCGATGGAGACCGGAAGCAGGAATTTCCAGCCGAAGGCCATTAACTGGTCATAGCGGAAACGAGGCAGCGTGCCGCGCATCCAGATGTAGAAGAAAAGAAACACGAAGACTTTGGCGACGAACCAGAACGGCCCCTGAATGAAATGATTCAGATCTGGAATCAGCGCTAGCACCAAGCCCACGACGATAAGGGCAGATCCCACGCCTGGAATCAAAATACGGCCAAAGGTCGTTTCATAACCAATACTGATATAAATGGCGTACGCTCCCAACAAAGCAAGCAGCAGGGTAGGCAAATATTCGGTGAAGCCCCAGGTGGAAGGGAAAGGCGAGAGCCAACCGCCAAAGAACAAGATGGTGGCCAGCGCGGACACGCTGATCATGGCGGTGTATTCGCCGATGAAAAACATGGCGAACTTCATGCTGGCGTATTCGGTGTGGAATCCAGCGACGAGTTCGGATTCCGCCTCGGGAAGGTCGAAGGGCACGCGATTGGTTTCCGCGATTGCGGCGATAAAGAAGCAGGTGAAGCCGACAATTTGCGTGAAGCCGTATCCGTGGCCAACGCCGATGATATTCCAGCTCAGAAAACCGAGGGTCGCTGTTTGTTGCTGAAGGACGATGCCCTTGAGGCTAAAATCTCCGGCGATCAGAAGCACACCTACTACCGAGAGGGTCAGCGCGAGTTCGTAGCTGATCATTTGCGCGGAGCTACGCAGGCCGCCGAGCAAGGAATATTTGTTGTTGGAAGCCCACCCGGCAAGCGCCACGCCGTATACCGAGAGCGCGGTGATGGCGAAGAGCACCAGGATGCTGATGTTTACATCGGCGATGCCGAAATTCGTGGTGTAGCCGAAGATAGTGAAGTCCGGCCCGAAGGGAATCACTGCAAGGGACGTGAGCGCCAGCATCAGGGTGATGAACGGCGCGAGAAAATATGCCGTTCGGTCCGCGCTGGTGGGCATGGGATCTTCTTTCAAAATAAACTTCAAGCCATCGGCGAGCGGTTGCAGCAAGCCGAAGGGTCCGACCCGACGCGGTCCCCAGCGCGCCTGGATGTGGGCGATTACTTTGCGTTCGAGCCAGGTCAGGTAGGCGTCCACGGTCAAGACCATAAAGACGAGGATCGCGATCTTGATGATCGCCGCGATCAGGAACGCATATTGAGTGAGGAACGCGGTCACGGCTTGGCTTCAGCCTCCGGCACGGACTCCGCTTCGGGCAAGGAGTTCATCATGACGCAGAAACGGCCCAGAGTTCCGCTGGTGAACAAAGTATCGTGTGCGGAGCGGATCAGGTGCAGCGGCACATCATAAGGCGCATGGCCGTTCTTCGAGAAGGGAATGTGCACGGCTTCGGCTCCGCCGGTAAGTAGCCCGGCAAGCTGCACGTTGTAGCCCGGGACGGTTTTGCGAATTTCTTCGAAGACCGCGGCGGAGTTCTTAAAGTGGAAGGCTTTGCCGAGGCCGATTTTTTCTAGCTGATGGGAAAGAATGCGCAAAAGGTCGAAGTCCGTGCGCGTGCCCATAATTTCGGCGGCTTTATGGAGCAGCTGAATTTCGCCGGCAGTGTTGGTGACGCTGCCGTCTTTTTCGTAAGCCGATGCGGCTGGGAAAACGACGTCGGCTTGCTGCGTGGTTTCGGTCAGAAACATTTCGTGGACCACCAGGAATTGCAGGCCGCCGCGGCTAGCGCCATCCCTGCCGTAGTGCTCCAAAGGATTGGCGCCGACAACGTACAAGCCCTTGAGCTTTCCAGACTGCGCTGCCTGCACCATTTGCGGAGTTGTGAGACCGACGTTACTAGGGATTTTGGCGCCCCAATGACGTTCCAGCGAATCGACGGCTGCTTTGTTGTCCAGGTAGGCGTAGCCGGGGAGGCGATCTGGCAGAACGCCCATGTCCGAAGCGCCGCGTGAATTCGAATAGTCGCCGAGTGCCATGTAGCGCGTCTTGCCCTGCAATTTGGAACCGAATTCGACAAGCTGCGCGATGCCTGCGCCGGTAATTTCCGAGCCGAACACGATGGCTACATCGGATTCGCCCTGAAGAGCTGAACGCAGCGTTTCGAGTTGCTGCGCGATGCCTTCGCCGGGATTGCCTTCGCCGTTCAGCAACCAGCGTACTGCAGAAACTTCTTTGCCTTCACCAACCTTGACAAACAGGGTGGCTTTGCGCTCCAGCTTGATGTCGTGGGCGTTGATGACGAAAAGTTTGCTGTTGTAGTGACGGATGCCGGAGCGAATCTGCCAGCCGACCAGCGGATTCTGATTGGAGGGATCGTTTCCGATGAGCAGGACGGTCTGCGATTTGTAGAGCTGCTCCATCGTCAGCATGGAATCCGCCGCGCGGTCACCGAGCGCGGTGACCAGGCCGGTATAGTCCGCGGTGCGGTGATGATCGATGTTGTTGGTGCCGAAGGTCGCGCGCGCCAGACGCTGCAAGAAATAATTCTCTTCGTTGGAGGTGCGATTGGAACCGATGAACCCGATGCCCTCCGGCCCGCCTTCGACCAGCGCGTCCTTCATGCCCTGGGCTGCAACCAGCGCAGCTTCTTCCCACGAAACGGGGTAGAGCTGATCGCCCTTGCGAACAAGCGGTTGCTTGATGCGTTCGGGGTGGTTAGTGAAATCAAAACCGAAGCGGCCTTTCACGCAGAGAAAGTCGCCGTTGATTCCGGACAGATCGCGATTGTTGGCGCGCAGGATTTCGTGATTCTTTACGCTGAGCGTGGTCTTGCAGCCATTCGAGCAATGCGTGCAGATGGTGGAGACATACTGCATTTCCCAAGGGCGCGTTTTGTAGCGATAGGTGCCGCTGGTGAGTGCGCCGACGGGGCAGATGTCGATGCACATGCCGCACTCTTCGCAATCGAGGTGATCGCCACCGTTGGGAATAATGATGGAGTTCGAGCCGCGCATGCCTACGCCCAGCGCTTTTACGTCCATGCCTTCATCGCAAACGCGCACGCAGCGGAAACAGAGAATGCAGCGGGGAGCGTCGTAATAGACTAGTTCCGACCACTTTTCTTCCGGCCGGTGAATTTTTTCTTCCACGAAACGGCTGGTATCGGCGCCGTAGCGGAAAACCATGTCCTGCAATTCGCACTCGCCGCCCTTATCGCACACCGGGCAATCCAATGGGTGATTGGTAAGCAGGAATTCCAACATGTACTTGCGGGCGTTGCGGACCTGTTCGGACTGGGTGCGCACGACCATGCCTTCGGTCGCTATCAGCGTGCAGGCGGTCTGCAGCTTGGGCATTTTTTCGACTTCGACCAGGCACATGCGGCAGGCGGCCTGCAGCGTCAGGCCCGGGTAGTAGCAGAACGACGGAACTTCGGTGCCCAGACGCCGAGTGGCTTCAATCAGCAGCGTGCCCTGCGGCACTTGCACGTCGCGGCCGTCGATTTTCAGCGTGATGAGTTTGGTCTCTGCCATGGTTTCTATCGCGTCCCGACAAGGGCTTCGGCGGATTTACGTGCGCAGCGGCCTTGCAAGTGGTCTTCAAATTCACTTCGGAATTTTTCGACGATGCTGATGGTGGGCATGGCCGCGGCGTCGCCCAAGGCGCAGAACGTTCTCCCGAGCATGTTCTTGGAGAGATTATCGATCAAGTCGATGTCTTCGGGGCGTCCGTAGCCGGCATGGAATCGTTCAAGCATCTTGCGCAACCAAGTGGTTCCTTCGCGGCAGGGGATGCACCAGCCACAGGATTCATGCGCGTAGAAGTGCATGATGCGACGGGCCAGATCGACCATGCAGGTGTCTTCATCGAAGACCACCATGCCACCGGAACCGAGCATGGAGCCGGCTTTGGCGAGCGTGTCGTAGTCCATGGCGATGTCGATTTCGTCGCCCGTCAGCAGCGGACAGGAGCTGCCGCCGGGGATCACGGCTTTGACCTTCTTGCCGCCCGGGACGCCACCGGCGACTTCGTCGATAAACTTGCGCATGTTCATGCCGAGGGGAATTTCATAGATGCCGGGCTTGTTGACGTGCCCGGAAATGCACAGCAGGCGCGTGCCGCCATTTTTCGGTGTGCCGCGCAGTGCGTAGGCTTCGCCGCCTTCGAGGATAATCGCAGGCACGGAACTTAGCGATTCGACGTTATTAATGACGGTGGGGCAACCGTAGAGACCGACGACGGCAGGGAAAGGAGGCTTGATGCGTGGATAGCCGCGCTTGCCTTCGAGAGATTCCATCAGTGCGGATTCTTCGCCGCACTCGTAGGCGCCCGCACCGCTATGGACCAGCAAATCGAAATCGAATCCGGAACCGAGAATATTTTTGCCGAGATAGCCGCGTGCGTAAGCTTCCGAAATTGCCGATTCCAGGATGTTCAGAACGTAGCGGTATTCGCCGCGAATGTAGATGAAACCCTGATGCGCGTTGATGGCGCGGCCGGCGATGATGGTCCCCTCGATGAGTTGGTGCGGATCGAGTTCCATCAATGGGCGATCCTTGCAACTGCCGGGTTCCGATTCGTCGGCATTGCAGATGATGTACTTGGGCTTCGGCGAATCCTTGGGCACGAACGACCATTTCAAGCCGGTCGGAAAGCCCGCGCCGCCGCGACCGCGAAGGCTGGACTTTTTCACTTCGTCGATGATGGTGTCCGGAGTCATCTGCTTTAGGGTTTTGTCGAGCGCCTGGTAACCGCCGGTCTGCAGGTACACATCGATTTTCGCCGAATCTTTTATGCCCCAGCGCTTGCTGATCAACGGGGTTTCCAGCGGATTGCGCTCTGGGCGCAGCGCTCCGGTAATCACCGGCACCGGCGCAGGCTTTTTGCCCTTGTCGAGTTCTTCCACCAGGCGATCGAAACGCAATGAGGTGATGTTCTCGTGATAGTCGTAATTGATTTGCAGTGCGGGCGCGCCGGTGCATGCGCCAATGCATTCGACTTCTTCCAGGGAAAAGACGCCGTCCGGGGTGACTCCCTTGTGGCCAATTTCCAAGCGTTTCTTGGCGTGGGCCAGAAGCTCTTCACCGCCACGTGCTTTGCAGGAAACGTTGGTGCAAATCTGGACGTGATATCTGCCCCAGGTCTTGCGATGCAGCATGGAGTAATATTCGAGGGTCTCTTCGACCTGCACGGTGTTCAAATCTAGGCGGCTGCCGATTTCGGCGATGATTTCGTCGCTGATATGGCCGTATTCGTCCTGGGCGTAGAGCAGCATGGGGATCAACGCGCTGCGTTTGAACGGATAGCTGGTCTGCAGCTTGTCGAATTTCGCGGCCAGGGTCGGTGAAAGTTGCATGATTATCTGTCCACTTCTCCGAGAACGATATCGATGGTGCCGATGCACGCAACGGTGTCGGCGATCAACTCACCTTCGACCATGAAGGGCAGTGCCTGCAAGTTCACAAAGGAAGGGCCGCGGAAGTGCACGCGCAAGGGCTTCGGCGAACCATCGCTGGCGATGAAGCATCCCAGTTCTCCCCGTGGGGATTCCACCGCGACGAATGCCTCTCCTGCTGGCGGTGAAAAGCCTTCGGTGAAAATTTTGAAATGGTAGATCAGCGCTTCCATTTCGGTTTTCATTTTTTCGCGTTGTGGCGGCACGATTCCCGGCGCTTCGGCTTTGATCGGTCCGTAGTCGGTGATTTTGTCCATGGCCTGACGGACGATTTTGACACTTTCGCGCATTTCCGCGACGCGAACGAGGTAACGCGCGAAGGAATCGGATTCGGTGCGGGTGGGAACGTTGAACTCAAACTCTTCGTAACTTGAGTACGGAAACATTTTGCGGTTGTCGTAGGGAATTCCCGCAGCGCGCAGGCCCGGGCCGGTAGTGCTGAGATCGACCAGTTCCTCAGGGGAAAGATAGCCGACGCCCTTTAGCCGGCCTTGCCAGATCTGATTGCCGGTCAGAAGTTGTTCGTATTCATCGATGCGCGCGGGCATCATGTCCAGGAAGCGCTTCACCATTTCGCGCCAACCCGCCGGCGGTTCGAGCGCGAGGCCGCCGATGCGGATGTAGCTGGTCATCATGCGTTGCCCGGCGAAGCGTTCGAAAATCTTCAGAATTTCCTCGCGCTCGCGGAAGCAATAGAGCATGACGGACATGGCGCCCATATCGAGCGCGTGCGTGCCGAGCCACACCAGGTGCGAGGAGATGCGCTGGAGTTCGACCATCATGACGCGGATGTATTGCGCGCGCTTGGGCACTTCCAGCTCGAGAAGCTTTTCCACGGCCAGACAATAGACCAGGTTATTTCCCAGGGGATTGAGGTAATCCATGCGGTCGGTCAGGGTAATGGCTTGCGAATAAGTTTTGTCTTCGCAGCTTTTTTCAATGCCGGTGTGCAGATAGCCGAGATCGGGCACGGCGCTGACCACGTTTTCGCCGTCCAGCTCCAGCAATACGCGCAACACACCGTGCGTGGACGGGTGTTGCGGGCCCATATTCAGGACCATTGTTTTTGCTGTGCCGATTGCTGTTTCAACCGTTGTCATTGGTCATTCTCAGCCGCGAAAATCTGTCTTACCGCTTGCCCTCCACCGGGAAATCACGGCGCAGAGGCGCTCCTTCGAATTCATCGGGCAAAAGAATACGGCGCAAATCGCTGTGACCTTCAAAACGAACGCCGAACAGGTCGAAAATTTCGCGTTCCAGCCAGTTGGCGCCCTTCCATACCGGCATGAGTGAATCCACGACGGGTTGCTGGCCGCTGACGCTGGTGCGCAGGCTGATGCGTTGCACGCGGGGAATGGAGACGAGTTGATAGTTCAATTCGAAGCGCGGTTCGATAGGGAATCGATCGACACAGGTGGCGTCACTTAACAGGTTGAATTGCAATTTTGCATTGGTTTTTAATTCCTGCGCCGTGGCGCGCAGCAAGTGTTTCGGAACGACAATCGTCGTTTGTCCACGATATTCAATCACTTGCGAGACAGCCTGGGCATTCCATACGCGAAGGTGTTCGACCACAACACCAGCAATTTCTTTGGCAACCTGCGTCACGTAACTGTGATCCTCGAAGGGTCGCGCTACTTCTTGGCCTGATGCCAGTCGAGCGCGCCCTTCTTCCAGAGATAGATATATCCGACCAATAGAATGGCCACATAGATCATCATTTCCACGAAGCCAAACCAGTGTGTTTCTGCATTGCGTGCCAAATCCTTGAAAATGTACGCCCACGGATAAAGAAAAATGGCCTCCACGTCAAAAAGAATGAAGACCATCGCTACCAGGTAAAATTTTACGGAAAAAGGTTGGCGGGCATCGCCGGTGGGAGTGATTCCGCATTCGTAGGGCTGCGCTTTTGCTTTGTTGGGGCGCCTCCAGCCAATCACGGTGGAAACAGTGATAAGCGCAGTGGCCAAAAACGCGGCAACCAGCAGGTGTATTAGTAGAGGAACGTACGCTTGTAGGCCAGAGGAGGTCATAGGCGAAACGGTATAATAGCGAGTGAGACGCCACCCGGTCAAATGCTCCGGTAAATTCCGAAGCGGTGATTGGTTCAAATTGGAACCGGGGACCAGGCTTCGCGACGGACGACGGTGCTGTGATGGTGTTCGGCCACAATACGAATATAAAAATGGGTGCGGTGACTTTCCACGTGCAGACGGAAGATCGCGGGGAAGCTCACGGGCTGATTGACACGACGGTGTATTACCACGGGCGTGTGCTGCACCGGCGGACGAACAATTATTTTGATTTGCTTCCGCTCGATCAGGACCGACAGCAAGCATTAAAGATGAGGCTGGATGAACAGCATCGTGCGGTTCTCGAAGAGATCAAGAGCAATACGTTGCAATTGGCGATTCCGCAGCCGAATCCGGCCCCGGTTGCGACGAAACCGAATGCTGTGGTGGAGGCGGTTGGCGCCGCGGTTGCTGTTCCGCGCAAGCTGAATCTGGAGTTGGTGAATGCGAAGAATTGGCTGGCCGGAAAACGGGCGACGCTGCAGATTTCCGTGCGCGAACAAAATGGCGACCCGGTTCATGGCGCGCAGGTGACGGTGGAAGTGGATGGGAGCGCGGAACCGCAGACATATACGGCGGAGACCGGATTGTACGGCCAGTCCCAGATCGAATTTGATATGCCGCGGATTACCGGAGGCCAGGCGGCTCTTGTGCTGAATGCCAGGGAAGGTTTGGGTAGTGGTCATTTGCGGTTTGCCTTGAGAGCTCGGCCGCGAGTGCCGGTTAAGTAATAAAGACAAAACCCGCACCCTCAAAGTCCGTCCTTCGAAGCTCAGGGCAAGCAGGGTGCGCACCCACAAGAAGCCCGTTGTATCCAGGGATGAACTAAAAAGCTAGATGCCGTCGAGTAGGTGGCCCATTTTGCGGCGTTTGGTTTCGAGGTAACCGCGCGAAATTTTGGAGATGCGCGGCTGGCAGGGAACTCTCTCGGAAACGTGAATGCCGGAAGATTCAAGCTGGCGGACCTTGTCGGGATTGTTGGAAAGCAGCCGGATGCGTTTAACGCCGAGCTTTTTCAATATTTTTGCGGGGAATTCGTAGTCTCGGGCATCAGCGGCGAAGCCTAGCGACTCATTGGCCTCGACGGTGTCCATGCCGCCGTCTTGTAACTGATAGGCCCGCAGTTTGTTCATTAAGCCGATGCCACGGCCTTCCTGCGGAAGGTAGAGAAGAATTCCGGCGGGGGCTTGGCCGATTTTTTTTAGGGAGAGTTCGAGTTGCGCGCGACAATCGCAGCGGAGGGAATTCAGCACATCTCCGGTGAGGCATTGGGAATGTACGCGCACTAGAGGCGCGGTGCGTCCCTTAGCGATATTTCCGCGGACCAGTGCGACGGCTTCGTCCTGCGGTCCATGGCCCTTGAATCCGTAGATGGTGAAGCGCCCGAAGCGTGTTGGTAGCGCGGCGTGGGCTACCATTTGCAGGCCGTTTTTGACGGCTTGACGAGATTTGTTCGAGTTTGATTTTTTGGTCATGCGTTAAATTCAGTATAGCAGTGGCGGAGACTGCCTTGCCCGCGTCGAATGAAAATGTCCACCTCCGCCCTTCGCTGTGCTCAGGGTAGCAAGGCGGCCGCTGCGCAGGTGCGCGCGGGACGACTTTACATTGCGGCCTCGATTGGCTAGCGTTAGCGAGCGATGCGAGGATAGAACTAAAGATGCGCGAAGTACTTTTCACGCTACTTTTGAAGGTGGGCGTGGCCTCGTCGATTGCCGCGCTGCTGGCTCGCTGGAATACCTTTCGTCGCGTGCTGTTTACCGAGCAGCGCGATCCCGACCAAAAATTAAAGTTGATGCTGTTCATGACGCCGCCGCTAATCGTTGGCGTCACGCTGCGTTTGCTTTTTCCGGCGTATCGTTTCGCGGACCTTTCGCTGGAAGGTGCGTTTCTGATGGGGTTGTTGGGCGGACGCGTTGTGGGCCCGATCGGCGGTGCAATCATCACGATTCCTGCGCTCATTGGGCACGAGTGGCTGGCCATGCCCGCGGCTTCTACCGCGGGGTTGCTGGGTGGGCTGATTCGACAAGTAATTCCGGATAAAGAGGCGCTGTGGAATTTTGGGCCGTTTACGTTTTTGAACATCCCCAAGGCGCTGGTCCGGATCGTCAGCGATTCGCAACGGATGTGGGAGATGTTGCCGCTGTTTACCTGCGTGGGACTGGAAATTGGGCGAGTGGCGCTGGTGATGGCGACGAAACCGAAGTGGCTATTTGCGATCGATCCGCACTGGGATTGGGTTTTGTGCTTGGTGGTGATTGCGACGCTGATGTCGGTGGCCGCGCCGTTGAAGATCTGGAACAACACTCGTATTGAGATGAACCTGGAGCGCCACCAGCAACTGTTGTTGCGCGCCAGGATGGATGCGTTGTCCAGCCAGATCAATCCACATTTTCTATTTAACACATTGAACACGGTTTCGGCGCTCATTCGCGTGGACCAGGATTCGGCGCGCGGAGTGGTGCTGAAGTTGAGCAACATCCTGCGGCGGCTGCTGAGGAAGCACGAAACGTTCGTTCCGCTGCGTGAGGAGCTTTCGTTCATTGACGATTACTTAGATATAGAAGTGGCGCGGTTCGGCCGAGACAGCTTGGAAATTGTGAAAGAAATCGATCACGGGACGCTGGAGACGTTCATCCCCAGCATGCTGCTGCAGCCGATCGTGGAAAACAGCTTGAAGCACGGGCTGGCGCCCAAGATTGATGGAGGGCGAATTTTGCTGCGCACTGCGCAGCGCGATGGACGATTGCAGATTGATATTCAGGATAATGGCGTGGGAATTTCCGAGGAGAAGATGCCGCATGTGTATGTGGAGGGCATCGGGTTGAGCAACGTTCGTGAGCGATTGCGCGTGCTGTATGGGACGGATTTCGCGTTGGATATTCAGAGCCGCGAGGGCCAGGGAACGATTATCCGGATTGACGTGCCGGAGACGGTGCCGGTGATTCCGGAAGTAAGTTTGTTTTGATATGAAGGCGCTAAGCCTCGGGAGCACTGGCTGGGCTGCAACCACGGCTAGCGGCACTCCAAGAAGGGCTTGACAGGCAGCTGTTATTACTGTATTTTCTGTACATACAGAAATGAGCGACCAAACTAAAACTTCACTAACGGCTGTAGCCCAGAAATTCATCCTGCACTGGGGTGAGATGGGCACCAAATGGGGCATCAATCGCACGGTCGCGCAGGTGCATGCGCTGCTGTTTCTTGCGCCTCATCCACTGCCTGCCGACGAGATTTCCTCCACCCTTTCCGTGGCGCGCTCGAACGTGAGCACCAGCCTGCGCGAATTGCAGGGGTGGGGAATTGTGCGCGTGGTGCATGTGCTGGGTGACCGTCGCGACCATTTCGAGACCACTAAGGATGTGTGGGACATTTTCCGTACGGTTTCCGAGGAGCGAAAGCGGCGGGAGATCGATCCCACTCTGCGGGCACTCGGCGAGTGCGTGCAGGAGTTGAAGGACGCCGGCAATGCGGGAGCGGGCGAGGCTTATACGCGCGAACGCCTGGAGAGCATGTTGGAATTTCTGACGACCATGAGCGGTTTGTTTGAAGAGATTTTGCGCATGCCGACCGGAGCGTTGAAGGGCGTGGGCAAGTTGCGCGGCAAAGTGATTACCTTGTTGGGTAGCGATAAGAAGAAAGCGGGATAGCGGGATTCCTTGCTGTTGAGGTGGGAGGCGGCCATGATTTCGTTGGCGAGCGAATATACGGACGGAAAAGGGCGGCATGCAAAAGGCTGGCTCTTTTTTGACGCGGAATGCGGGTTCTGTATTCGTATGGCGCGGTGGCTGGCACCTATCCTGGAACGCCGTGGATTTGGGGTGGCGCCTTTGCAAGATCCCCGCGTAGGGGCATTGCTGGGAATGAGCCGGCAGGAATTGCTTCTGGAATTGCGATTTTTGCTGTCGGACGGCAGGCAGTTCGGTGGGGCCGATGCGGTGCTTGGCGTGGCGCGGGAAATCTGGTGGCTGCGGCCGCTGGTGTGGATTTCCAAGTTGCCGGGGGCGTCGACGCTGCTGCATGAAGGATATCGTTGGGTGGCGGCGCGGCGAAGTTGTTCCGCGAGTGCATGTACCGCGACACATTCTTAATTCATAGACCTGAGGTTCACCGCAGAAATAAACGAGGGTAGAGGTGTGTCCATGCGCCTTAGTCAGCTCTGGGACTTCTCCGGTTGGACGGACCGCAAGACTTACGCGCTTATCGGCGTTATCGCGTTCGCGATCAAATCCAATGTCGACCGAATCGTCGCTATGTATTGCTTTCGGCACAGCTGGGGTGTGCTGAATTACTGGTTTCCATTCCATTCGAAAATAACGCCACCTGGAGTGCATGGTAACGACCTGGCCCTCAGCCTGACGCTCCTGGCGATCAGTGTGCCGTTTATTTATCTGGGAATTTGCCAGACGGTGCGGCGATTGCGCGATTGCATGTGGCCATTGTCGCTGAGTGCAGTTTTCTTTGTGCCCTTCGTGAATTTGCTGTTCTTTCTGATTCTGTGCATCCAGCCATCCAGGACCACGCTGGAGATGCGTCCCAGAGATGATTTGCGTGCGCAGCGCCTTCAATTGGATTGGAACGGTGGGAAGAAGTGGACCGCTGCGCTTATCTCGATTGTGTCGACGACAGTCCTCGGCGTCTTGCTCTCGGCTCTTGCCACCGCCTATCCCGCCGATTACGGTTGGGGATTATTTGTCGGTCTACCGTTCTGTCTGGGGCTCTTCGCGACGCTGGTGTACAGCTACAACGCGCCGCGGAGTTTAGGGGAATGCATGAGCGTCGCGGTGCTTCCCGTGGGTTTGGTAGCTGCAGCATTGGTGCTGCTGGCGTTCGAGGGCGTCATTTGCCTGGTGATGGCGGCGCCGATCGGGCTGGCCCTTTCCGCGTTGGGCGGCTTGGTGGGCTACGCGGTGCAGGATGGGCGATGGCGGATGCGGGGGCGGCCTGCGGTGATGGGCTTGGTGCTGCTAGTCGCGCCTGTGTGGATGAAGCTTGACCCCTGGTTGCAGGGAGAGCCGCCAGTGCACAGAGTGCAGTCGTCGATTGAGATTGATGCTCCGCCTGAGATTGTTTGGCAAAAGGTCGTGGCGTTTTCTGAGATTCCTTCAGAGCGGGAACTGATTTTTCACACTGGCGTCGCTTATCCGCTTCGCGCGACGATTGCGGGCCACGGACCGGGTGCGATCCGACGCTGCGAATTTTCTACCGGCCCGTTTGTAGAACCCATCGAGGTGTGGGATGAGCCAAGGCTGCTGCAATTTTCGGTGGCGGAAAACCCCGCACCGATGGAGGAACTAACTCCGTACCGTCACATTGACCCGGCCCACCTGAAGGGCTATTTCGTTTCGAAAAAAGGGCAATTTGAGTTGACGCGTTTAGAAGGGAACCGCACACGGTTGACCGGGACGACATGGTACACAGATAACGTCTGGCCCGCGGGATATTGGCGACTGTGGTCCGATTACATCGTTCACCATATTCATTTGCGGGTGTTGCGGCATATTCGGGTGGAAGCGGAAGGTGGGTGAAGCTCCGGAGTGCGCTACCAGAACCGTGATTTTTTGCATCAGGTAAAGGTGTTGCAGATTGTTACGTTTCCGACTCCTTCCGTCCTGAAAGTCTGCATTATACAGAACGTCACATTGTCCTTCGATCGCGGCAGCAACGATTAAAGAATCGAACCAGGGCAATTGGAATCGACCTCCAATTCTGAGCGCTTCTGCACATAAAACTGGGCGCCTCCGCTTTGAGCCGTAAACTGTTGCAGCCACTCGCGAAACATGGCGTTTACTGTCTTGTGCTGGGCTTTGGCTAACAAAGGGGCCTGCTCGATAAACTGTTCGTCGGCGCCGAGAGTCCTCAAGCGCGGGCGGCTGAGGACTGGGAGAGGACGCGCTCGTAGTAGCGTTCGTACATGGGGATGACGTCGTTGGCGCAGAACTTTTTCTTGGCGTTCAGGCGGGCAAGTTGGCCCATGGCGCGTCCACGGTCGGGGCGAGACAGAAGGTCTATAGCGTATTTTGCGGCGCGCTGCACTTCGCCGGGCTCGACCAGATAGCCATCGACGCCGTGATCGACGACCTCCGGTACCCCGCCGACATTGGTGGCTATGACCGGGACTTCGCAGGCCATGGCTTCGAGCGCGGCGAGGCCGAAGGACTCGAGTTGCGACGGGAGCAGGAAGAGATCGGCTTGGCTGAGCTTGCGTTGGACTTCGTTTTGCTGGCCCAGAAACAGCACATCGTTGTGGACTCCTCGCTTACGTGCGAGTTCTTCGGCGGGAGCACGGTCGAGACCGTCGCCGACCATCACGAGCTTGGCGGGCATTTTCTCGCGGAGCAGTGCGAAGATCTCAACTGCATCCAAAATGCGTTTCACCGGGCGGAAATTGGACAGGTGCATCAGAATGGGCTCACCCTTCGGCGCCCACTCCGCGCGCAACGCTTCATCCGGGGTGCGGCAATACAAATCACAATTCACGAAATTGGGAATGACCTCGATGGGGCGCTTGATGGAGAACTGTTCTACGGTTTGGCGCAGCAGGTATTGCGAAATCGAGGTGACGCCATCGCTCTGTTCGATGGAGTAGCGGGTGATGGGAAGAAAATTCGGATTGTTGCCGACCAAGGTGATGTCCGTGCCGTGCAGGGTGGTGACGAAGGGAAGACGCCGGCGGGGCCCGGCCATTTGCCGGGCAAGAAGCGCGCTGACGGAATGCGGAATCGCATAGTGCACGTGCAGGAGATCCAAGGACTCTTTCTCAAAGACTTCCAACATTTTCACGGCCAGGGAAAGGGTGTAGGGCGAATGATCGAAAAGCGGATAGGAGACGACCTCCGCCTGGTGAAAATGGATGTGCGGATCATCGCGCTTCATGCGGATGGGCGGGGCCGAGGTGATGAAGTGGATGTCGTGGCCACGGGCAGCAAGTTCCTGTCCCAGCTCCGTGGCGACAACGCCAGAGCCGCCGTAGGTTGGATAACCGGTAATGCCAATGCGCATTCGCGTTCTCAGTAATCCTTAACTATGTCGGTCAGAAATCGAACCCACATCTTCGGCACTGCCCTACGAAGAAAAATGCTGTTCCAGTGGGGCTCACGGACGGGGACGTGAGGGGCTACCAACAAAATGACGTAAGATGTTGCCCGGCATCGTACACCGATTAGACGCAGGAGCGAAGAATATCGTCACGCCGGAAGCTAAGGCGGCGATTATTACCGGCCACCTGACTCCAGTTAGTGGCAGGCTGACGGCTTATTGAGGAGCGGAAAGGGATGGCGCGCAAGACCGGCAAGGTGAATGGCCAGCAAGGCGGGCCGCAGAACATGACGCAGCGAGAAGCGACGGAACTAGTGCGGCAGCGCATGAAGGAGAGCAGGGCTGCGGAATTTCTAGGATTCGACGTGGAGAGCGTTCATGATGGCCGCGCGGTTCTGCGGCTGGACGTATTGCCGCATCACAAGCAAGTGCACGGGGTGGTACACGGAGGGATCCTTGCGGCGCTTGCGGACACGACCGCAGCTATTGCCGCGTACACGGTTCTGTCGCCCGGTACGGAAATCGCCACACTGGAACTGAAGATCAATTATCTGGAGCCTGTGCCGGGCGGGAAAGTTTTGGCGGATGCAAAGGTGCTGCGCAAGGGGCGGAATTTCATCGTAACGGAATGCGATATTTATATTGCTAGCGGGGCGCTGGCCGCTAAGGCGATTCTTACGTTTTCTGCCGTGCTCGGGCACGCGCTCGAGAAATAGGGAGGCGAGAAATCGACAGTACACACAGATATCCGGTTGACGAATAAACCAGGACCAGTTGGAGATCCAGGACCAGTTTGGAGACTACTCTTCGCCGTTGTGGTCGGAGCCGTCGCCGTCTTTGGCGACATACTTGATGAAGCGCTTGAAGATCATCAGGTTCGGTGCGCCCTCGCGAGTGAGCTTAATGCAGTCGCGGTCATACCACTCGATGATTCCGCGCAGCTCCTCTCCCGATTCCAGGGTCACGAGCATCGGGGTGCGGCTTTGCATCTGCTTTACCCAATAAAAATTTTCTGCGTGGGTAATTTCCGCGGGCGCGGGTTTCTTGCTGGGCACCGGCCCGTGATTTTGCGCGCGGGGCGGCAAGGACTGCTCTTTGGATTCCCCGAAACTGGGACGGAACATCCTGCGGTTAACCATGACTTCTCCTTGGGGTAAAAGAGGTTTGTATACCACCTAGGATGCAAGGGGTGGTGTTTGGGTTTCGTTGATTATGACGCGTCTTAGGAAAGAACGATAGGGATACTGCATTTCTACTAGGGGTGCGCAGACTGGGACAACGAGGCTGCGAAAGCGTCGAGACCCAGTTGGCGATTCAAATTGCGACGCGCTCCGGCTGCGATCTCATCGATTCCGCCGATAGCTTGCATCACCCATTCCGATGTGACCTTGGCCGCCAGCGCAGTGAGCTCCTTGGACAACTGAGGATTGCGCAGAGAAGGGGACTTCGTGCCTGAGGTGATCTCCAGCAAGTCTGTAAACAAACTGTAAAAAATGGCCAGCAGGTCTTCGAAGGGGGATTCGCGATCCTTGGCTAGGACGGAGGTTTCGGCAAAAAGTTGCGAGAAGCCCTGGCCTTGGGCGGCACGTTCCAGCAAGCGGAGGGCGGCGCGGCGCTTTTCTACCGCTTCCTTCAGGTCGAGCTCCATGGCCAGGCCGGGACTGCCTTCGGAGATCTGTGCGGCGAGGCGCAAGTCCGCGGGTTTGAAGTCCCAGCGCTCCTTC
>Ga0210384_10003535_pt1 | contig 18016 bp, 15 predicted proteins | sample IncBWH2MmetaG_FD_160574 | JGI IMG/M metagenome (GOLD analysis project Ga0210384, IMG submission 160574) | Forest soil microbial communities from Barre Woods Harvard Forest LTER site, Petersham, Massachusetts, United States - Inc-BW-H-2-M | ecosystem: Environmental > Terrestrial > Soil >...
ATCCCCAGCAAAGTTTTCTTGAGAGATAGCACCGAAAGGCATCCTTCCAGAGATCACCTCCTGCAATTTCCCAGGCTGATAAAGCTCAAAATAGTCTATAGATGTAAAAGAACATCACGGAAGTCCACAAAGCGAAGAGCTTGAACCGCACGTGGACCTTGATGTCCTCAAATTTCAGGGCGTTCCCTCATCCGTCATGATCATCTTCAAATTCTTATGTGTATGCCCAATTAAGGAGTAATTCTTCGTAAAGATATAACCAGGAATGGAGCCCAACGTTTCACTCTTCTTCGTTGCTGACAGTGCGGGCAATGAAGCTTGCAATCAATGGCCGACGCTAATTATGGAGTGACCGCGATACTCGTCACCGGATGAATTTCATTCCACTGGCCATGAAACGTATCCTGCACATATCTTCCGACAATGCGGACGTGAGAACCCACCGGAGGCAGTGAGACCTGGTCTGTGTAGCCTTGACATGCGGTCTTAGCATCCGGCTGTGTTACTGGAAATTTGCAGATAATCTCAAACACCAGGTTCCCACCCTCATCGTTCATGTTGCCGGAATTCAAAAGGCTCTCTAATCCGGGGTCCACCTTCAGCCATCCGTGCGTATCGCCGTCCGGTTCGTGGCGTGTTCCGTCCAATTCTTTCTTCGTTTGCGTCGCTGTCGCGTCGACAATTGTGCCCGTAACAGAAATGCATTCCTGTCTCACAATAAGGCGCTGGGGATGATAAACATGCGCCGTTATGGTCGGATCGCATTCTGTTGATGGAGTGGTGCTTGGCGTAGTCGGCGCGGCTGTGATTTCCGTAGTTGAGATGCTGATGTACTTGGCAAACACCCAACCGACTCGATCATCCTCGGTCCTGACGTGGTAGAACCCGCTGTCCGGAAGGGCATCGACGAGGGACAGCCTGGCACCTTTACTTAGGTGCTCTAAAGCCGGGCTTGAGGTGGAGGGATCGCGGCGAAGAATTACGTTGTGGTTGGTCGTCACTTTTTGCGCCCGAAGACACACGGGCCACATAATGAAAAACAATAGAACCGTCAGGCTGACACCGGCAGGATGAATATTGACCATTATGGCCCGTGGGGAAAAAGTCCAACAACCAAAATATCTTAATACACTTCCCGATCTCTCGAGCGATTTGCCCGGCGAGTATTCGAGGGTGAAATTGTGCCGCCAAGGTAGTTTTTCAATTATGGCTTTTCCTGCTTGACCGGGAAAACCAGCCGTCTATTATTTTCTTTGAACCGGTCTAGGTGACTGAAGAGGACCTGTATGATTACTCAAGGCCTCTCTACCTTCCAGATTACGACGCTTGAAAGCATCGCCGATGGGGCGCCTTTGCTTGCAACTATTGACGGGATTTCCCAATACCTCGAATCGCAATGTGAAAATGTGCGCCGCGCCATTGCGTTCGTCGATGCGGAAACATCGGCATTCTGGCAGCTCTACCGCTGAGATCAGTATTAAAGTCTCGGACGGTATTCTTACTGTCGTTATCCGTGATGAAGGCGAAGGCATACCGGAAGACAAAATCAATGACCTTTGCTCCGGCGATTCATTGCTAGGAGTCGGTATTCTAGGTATCCGGGAACGAACAAGAGAAATGCAGGGCACTTTCGAGATCGAGTCAACTGCTTCGGGCACGACGATTCGCGTCAGTATTCCGGTTATGGCTCGAGCTCTATCCAGCGTAAGTGCGGCTGGCTAGATGAATCCTTCGCGGAATCCCGAAGTGGGGAATCATCATCTTTTCGAGTTGAACCAACTTTTCTAACGCAGTATCGGGGACTCAAGAGCTACTAGGGACTCTCTGTCTTGCAGGAAGCCGACTCGGAGTGCTACTTTTAGGCGGTATTTTGGGTGCTGGCTGTTGCCGGAGGGGTCTGGGCGCGGCTGACGGCAGGTGCAGGCCGGTTATCTATAAGTGAAACTACAAGATAGTTTGGCCCAGGCGATCAAGTGTGGATCGCTGCTTAAATGTAATGCTGATTGCAACTATTGGCTGCGTTTGACAAGCTGATTACACACCTGCATGTCGACTTCACACGACAATTCGAATAATGCGCACTACGCTCTGGACGGTTCCAGTACCGCCCTCCCTACAGGCGAGTCTCGCGACGTTACTTACTGGCGCGTCGAGGGGTCCTTGCTGGAGCTCGGGGCGCTTCGTCCGGTATTGTTTTTTACCTGGAATTCGCGGAGCTATGCGGAGCGCTGGGCGCGCAGAGCGGGCATGGCGGGCATGGCGCTGGTGCGTCCCTTCACATATGCGGCCAGCCGCACATTTGCGACGCGGTTTTTGCATACGCTGCTGCGCGGAGTGAGCCGGGACCGGCTGGACCTGCTGGGCGAGGAATATTTTCAGTATGTATTGAAGCCGCAGATGAGGCGCGACGCGGTGGATAAACTGCTGGAGGCCATTCACTCCGGCGAGCGAGTGGTGCTGGTCAGCCAGCTGCTGGATCATATCTTGAAGCCGCTGGCGAAACACTTTGGTGTCGAGTCGATCATCGCGAATCGCCTGGATTTTCGCGACGGCATCGCTACCGGGCGCTTGCTTGATCCGATAGTTCGTCCGCGAGGGCCGTTGGCCTGGGTGGCCAGTGGATCCACCGATGGACGCATCACGCGCGAGAAATTGCTGCGGCAACTTGGCTGGGCCCGCAAGGCCGGCCTGCCGGAGGGTGTGATGCAAAGTAGCGCGCGGCCGCGAATTATTACCGACACATCGGTTGCGATGTTCGGGGAAAGCCCGCGCGTCGAAAAGCTTTCGGTGCGCCGCACGCTGGCGAACCGCCACATCATGCTGATCGGCGTGACCGGTTTCATCGGCAAAGTATGGCTGGTGAATTTACTCGAGAATATTCCGGAGATTGGCAAGATCACGTTGCTGATCCGGAGGAATCGCACCACTTCTTCGCAGCGACGCTTTGAAAAAATTGTCGAGGAGTCGCCGACGTTCGACACGCTACAAGAACGCTACGGACGGAGTCTTGGCGCATTTTTAAAAGAAAAAGTTGAAGTAGTGGAAGGCGATGTGAGCGCACCGGGACTCGGACTGGACCAGCTCACGCAGGCGCGGCTGGCGAAATCGCTTGATTTAATTGTGAACAGCGCGGGGCTGACGGACTTTAACCCCGATTTGCGAGAAGCGCTGTCATCGAATGTGGACTCCGCGATGCACCTGCTGGAATTTATCCGCAGGTGCGATCACGCAGGATTGATGCACCTTTCCACGTGCTACGTGGTTGGCATGCGCGACGGACGAGTGACGGAGGAATTGAAACCGAACTACAATCCGTCGGGCGATCCGGAATTTGAAGTGGAGCGCGAGATTGCTTCGCTGCGCGAAACGATTCGCAGCGTTGAAGAACGGGCGGAAGGCGTGGAACTCATAAAAGCTTTGAAGCGCCAGGCGTTGGGACGTGGCGTTGATGATTCGGTGGTGCCGGCGAAGGAACTGGATGGCGTGTTGCGGCGCAACCGCCTCCGCTGGGCGCGCAATCGCCTGGTGCGTATCGGAATGCGGCGCGCGCAGCATTTAGGCTGGCCGAACACCTATACATTTACGAAAAGTTTGGGCGAGTCGGTGCTGGCCACGCACGGCAACGATTTGCCGATTGCCATTGTGCGGCCGTCGATTGTGGAAAGCTCGGAGCGTTCGCCGTTTTCGGGATGGAATGAAGGCATCAACACCTCCGGGCCGCTTTCCTATTTGCTGGGGACAAATTTTCGGCAGTTACCGACGAATGCGCGAAAATGTTTGGACGTAATTCCGGTGGACATGGTGTGCCGCGGGATGAGCCTGATCGCTGCGGCGGTAATCTCGCGTTGCAATGCGCGGATGTATCAATTGGCAACCTCGGCGGTGAATCCCGTAAATATGGGCCGTAGCATTGAGTTGACTGGGTTGGCGCACCGCAAGCATTACCGCATGGAACAGAGCGTGGACAACTGGCTGAAGGTGAAGTTCGAGACAATTCCGGTGTCCAAGCAGAGATATGAGCGCATGTCGATTCCCATGCAGAAGGCGGTGGTGTCGCGGATTAATCGCCTGGCTATCGCTTTGAAGATGAAAAAACCGCCACTGGCCAAGGCGGAACGCGATTTGAATCGCGCGGAGAAATTGATCGAGTTGTATGAACCGTTTATCTTGCACAACGATCACGTATTCGAATGCGAGAACACGCGCATGTTGTCCGCGGCGCTTCCGCCGGAGGAGAGCGCCACGTTCGATTTTGCTCCGGAAGCCATCGACTGGTGGGATTACTGGATCAATGTGCATATTCCGGCGTTGCGACGCTGGTGCTATCCGCTGATGGAGGGGCGTCCGCTGGAATCGAGGGCTCCGCGCGAATTGGATTGGCCCAATGCGCCGGCGAGGGCCGCGCTTTCGAATTCCGCTGCTGCGCCATCTGATCCGCTATGGCGATCTTCCTGAAATGGTTCTTTTTCTGACATGGCTATCTTCGTAACGGGCTCGACGGGCTACTTGGGAAGTTATTTAGTGGCCGGGCTTTTGCGCGATCACCGCGACACACTGAACCTTTTAGTCCGCGCGGTGTCGGAACAAGAGGCACGCGAAAGATTGTGGAGGTCGCTGCAACTCCATTTTGAATTTCCTGAATTTTCTGAGTACCTCAATACGCGAGTGCGCATTTTTCTGGGGGACCTGACCAATGAGCAGTTCGGGTTGCCGGATGATGGCTACCAGGATCTTGTGGATTCCACGGAATCCATTATTCATTGCGCTGCTTCGCTGAACCGCAAATCAGAACGGCAATGCCTGAACGTAAATTTGCGTGGTGCCCTGGAAGTGATACAACTTGTGCGCCGGGCGCAAAATCGCAATGGATTGCGGCGCTACTCGCATGTGTCGACGGTGGCGGTTGCGGGACGCAGGCAGGACGAGATCGTCACCGAGGATGCCTCCATCGATTGGGCGCGCTCTGATTACGATCCGTACGCGCGCACCAAAAAATTCGGCGAGCACATGGTGCATCAGTTGCTCCCCGATATGCCGGTAACAATTTTTCGGCCGGCGATCGTGTTGGGAGACAGCCGTTGGCCGCAGACCACGCAGTTCGATATGGTGCAAGCCTTCGATGTGCTCGCGAGGCTGGCGGTGCTGCCGCTGCGGCCCGATGATCGCATCGATATTGTGCCGGCCAATTACGTAGGCAAAGCTATTGTGACCATTCATCAAAAAGAGGCGCCTGCGCATACGATTTATCATTTGTCCTCGGGCACAGGCTCGCAAACATTTCGCGAATTGACGGATGCTTTGGCTGCTGCTGGTGGAACGAGCCGGCCGAGCTACTGGCCGTGGCTTGGCGGACCATTTTCCGAAATGGTGAACTGGCTCTCGCGGCGGGGCGGGGCGACAGGGTATGGCGCTTCGTTGTTGAAAGTTTTCTGGCCGTACTTGAACTGGAACACGGTGTTCGATAATTCGCGCGTGGTGGCGGAGCTGGGCGGCGAGGAGCCGGCGAAATTCTCCACGTATGCGCATCCGCTCCTGAAATTCAGCCGCGAGAATAAATTTCGCTATCCCGCGAAGTCGTGGCCGGCGCCAGCGAGCAGCTCGATTCCCGCGATTGCGGGGCAGGTGCACGCATGACCGACTTCATTCTAGTGGCGTGGGTCAGCGCGCTGATTGGCATGGCGCGCATGAAGTGGATGTTTGGGCGCGGGCAGCGCTGGAAGCGCGACGAAAAATTGCGCTTACTTTTCGCGGGGTATAACGGCACGCGTAATACCGGCAGTGACGTGCGTGTCAACGAGATGCTGCACCAGATACGGCACGTGCTGGGCGCGAAGAATGTGGATTTCAGCGTGATGACCCAGGATTTTGGGCGCACCAAGGGATACTTCGACGGCACGCGCCAGGTGCATCTGCCGGACGTGTTCCCTCCGATGCTTTACCGTGAAGTTGGGAAGAGTCACGGAGTGATCGCATGCGAAGGGTCGATGTTCAAGAGCAAATTCGCGAACGCGCTGACCACCATGATGATCGGATCGCTGGGTTTGGCCTCGGCGGAAAATAAATTGTCAGTGGGTTACGGAGGCGAGGCCGGACACATGGACCCGCTGATTCGAAACATGTGCGCGCGCTATGTCTCTGAATCGCTGGTCATCACGCGCAACACGGAATCGCAGAGTCTGTTGCACTCGCTGGGCATCAAGGCGGAGTTGGGAACCGATACGGCGTGGACATTCAAGCCGCATCCACAGGAGTATGCGCAGAAAGTTTTGCGCGAAATGGGGTGGGACGGAAGAACACCGATCCTGGTGATTTGCCCCATCCATCCGTTTGTGTGGCCGGTGAAGGCATCCATCGCAAAGTATGCGGCACGTGTAACCACCGGCGCTTATAAAGAAAGCCAGTACCGCACCGTTTATTTTCACGAATCGGGCGGAGAGGTCGACCGGAAATTCCAAGCGTACGTTTCGGGAATCACGAACGCGACCAAATCATTTTTGCAACGTCATCAGGTGTTTCCGATTCTGGTAGCCATGGAAAGGCTGGATGCCGTGGCCTGCCACGAAATTGCGGCGCAAATCCCGGGCACGCCTGTTCTTACTTCCGACGATTACGACATGTTCCAGATGGTTTCCATTTTACGCGCGTGCACCTACATGGTTTCTTCGCGGTATCACGGCATCGTGACGTGCATGCCCAGCCTGGTGGCCTCCGCGGGCGTGACCATGGACGAGCGTATTCGAAACCTGATGCGCGAGCGCGGGCACGAGCATTTGCTTTTGACGGTGGACGATCCCGAACTGGAGCCGAAATTATTGGAAATCATGGAGACCCTGGTGCGCGCGCGCGACGCGGTGCGCGAAGGAATCGGGCGCACCGTGGTTCGCAACCTGAAGATGATGGCGCGCATGGGAGTTTTAATGGAGGATGCGGTGCGCCGGCAGTATCCGGAATTTCCTCTGCGCTCCGGCGTATTGTCCTGGGAAGATTACTTGCCGCCGCTGGATGAAAATTTATTACAGCTAGCGGAACGTTACGACGCCTCTGCCGCGGTACTGGCGGCCAACCACTGATTCACGATGGTTAATTTCTTGGAATCAATTTTCGCTCACCTGCAGCGCGCGGACGAGCGCGTAGTGTTGCGCGAAATTCATGGCGAAATATTTACGACCATTACCGGCAGGGAATTGCTTGCGCTGCTACAACGCGGCCGAAGCTATGTTCGCAAATTCGGGCTGGTGCCTGGAGACCGCTGCGCGCTGCTGGCAGCAAATTCGATTCAGTGGGTGGCCGTGGACCTGGCGTTGATGGCAGAAGGAATCATCGTGGTGCCGCTTTATGCGCGGCAGGCCGCCGCCGAATTGGCGGGCATGATGAAAGATTGTTCGCCGAGCCTGTTGATTGTGGGCGACACGGAACTGGGCGCGGCCATTGAGCGCGAATGGCCTGCGAGTCCGCACCGTGTTTTGCTGGAAGAAGTGTTGCGCGTCGCTCCCGCGCGTGAGCCGGTAACGGAAGCGCCGAAGGCCCGCACGGACAGCGACCTGGTGACGATTATTTATACCTCGGGCACGTCCGGCGAACCGAAGGGCGTGTGCCTCAACGTGGGAAACATAACGCACATGCTGCGGTGCACCGGCGAGCGGCTGGATCAGCTGATAGGCGCGACAAGTGATCAAGGCGATCAGCGCGAGTCAGACAAAGTGTTTCACTATTTGCCGTTTAACTTCGCGGGCTCGTGGATATTGCTGTTGTCGTGTCTATCGCGGGAAAGTGTGCTGACGCTTTCAAGCGATTTGAACAAGCTCGCGGATGAGATTTGTTCATGCGCGCCAAATTATTTCTTGAATGTACCTACCTTGCTCGAACGGGTGCGCCGCGGCGTGCTGGATTCCATTTCGAAACGCGCTTTTCCGATTCGCATGCTATTTCGGAAAGCGCAGGTAAGTTGGGAGCGCCAACGTAAGGGTGGCGGAACTCGACCGGGTCCACTGCATGCGATGTGGCTGGCGCTGGGCCGCCGGCTGATTTTTGCGAAGGTGAAGAAACGCTTTGGCGGAAAGTTGCGCGCGCTGATTTGCGGTTCCGCGCCGCTGGCCATCGAGACACAGCAATTTTTTATGATGCTGGGGATACCGGTGCTGCAGGTTTACGGGCTGACGGAAACGACCGCGATTTGTACCATGGATGATCCGAGGGCGCCGGTGGAGCCAGGCTACGTGGGACCGGCGATAAGCGGGATCGAGATGACCTTGGCTGACAAGGAAGAGATCGTGGTGCGCGGGCCTCACATCTTTCCTGGGTATTGGAACCGGCCGGAGGAAACAGCCTCGGTGATGAAGAATGGCTGGTTTCATACTGGCGATCAGGGAGAAAAGAATAAGTTTGGGAACTGGAGGATTATCGGCAGAATAAAAAGTCTGATCATTTTGAATTCCGGCCACAACGTCCCGCCCGAGCCTCTCGAAGAAAAAATTGCGCAGCTACTCGTGGGTGCTCAGCAGGTGGTGGTGGTGGGTAACGGCCGCGGATATTTATGCGCATTGATAACCGGCCAAGCTACTGGGGCCGATGCGCAAAGAGTGATTGATGCCATCAATGCTGATTTACCGCATTACCGGCAGATTCGGAGCTTCTCGATATTGCCAAATGTTCTTACCGCGGAGGAGGGCCTGCTTACCGCCAACGGGAAACTGCGCCGCGATGCAATTGACCGGCGTTTCTCAGCCGAAATTGCCACCATGTACAGTGGGAAGTCGGCATGAAATCATTCGCCGGCAAGACGCTGCGATGGAACTGGAATGACGGCGTCGTGGAGCTGACCCTCGACCGCGAACCGGCCAACGAAATTGGCACAGCGATGCTCAGCGATTTAGAAAAATTTGTCGCCGCGATCGACGCCCTGGCCCTGGAAACGTCCGTTTGCATTATTTCCAGCGCGCGAAAGCATGGATTTTCAGCTGGCGCCGATCTACGCGAGCTTTACGAAAGCACTGCGCTACTGGCTGGCGCGGAACGGCTCGCGGGTGTGCGCCAGTTCTTGGAACGCATTCACGCGGTGTTGAATTCCATCGACGCGGCGCCTTTTGTAACCATCGCGGCAGTGCACGGAATTTGTTTTGGCGGGGGCCTGGAACTCGCGCTGACCTGCGACATTATTGTAGCCGATAAGATGGCGCGATTTGCATTTCCCGAATTGCGGCTGGGATTGATACCAGGCTTCGGCGGCATACCGCGATTGAAGCGCGACTTGGGCAATGGTTTCGTGCGCGATTTGTTGTTCACAGGACGCAGCGTCAATGCTACACGCGCGCACGCCGTTGGACTCGTATCGCAACTGGCCGCCGAGGGAGAAGCGTTGAACGTGGCGCGTTCGAACGCTGGGCACATCAAGAAGTTTGATCCCTTTGTGCGCGCGGCCGCAAAGAAATTCCTAAAGCCGATTCCGCACGAAGAATTACTCCGAGAAATCGATTTATTCTGCCAGCTGTTTACGCGGCCCGTAGTGATGGCCGCCCTGAAAAAATTCGTCGAATCCACAGATGCCATGCCGTACTTGCCATAAGACCACGCGGTGTGTTTCAGATAGATATAATGGAGTAATCATGCGGACAGTGGAACAAACGACGCAGGAAGTACTGGATCTGGCAGCGAAACATTTTCAGGTCGCGCAAGGTTCGCTGACGCCTGACGACGATTTTTTCAAAAAGCTGGGAATTAACAGCTTGCAGGCACTCGAATTACTGTCGCGGCTGGAGAATCATTTCGGCATCGAATTACCCGACTATGAAGTCCAGGGCGTGAGCGATTTCCGCACACTGGCTTCGCGTATACAATCCCGCCTGTAATGCTGGATCTTTCCAAGTATCAATCTATCGGAGGCGCGTTAAAAGACGCCGTGGAGGTGTTTGCCAATGAAACCTGCCTTATCGAGGCGGACCGCGAGCGCGAAAATCACCGGCTGACGTACCGGGAATTTCGAGATCACGCTATGCCGATCGCGAAAACGTTGCAAGACGCGGGATTTGCGGCGGGAGATCGCGCCGCGATCATCATGACCAATCAGTCCAAGTGGCTGATCGCCGCGTACGCGATATTTTATTCTGGCGGCGTGCTGGTGCCGCTCGATTACAAACTCACGGCGGATGAACAGTGGCAACTGCTGAGGCATTCGAGCGCGCGCGTGCTCATCACCGAATATCCGATCTGGCGGCAATTGAGCGTCGCAAAAGGCCGCGGGGCTGCCACCGAACTCCAAGTGGTCATCGTTACCGAATCCCCGATAGATACGGATTTGCTTGGCGGTGTGCGCTGGGAGGTATCCAGCGCCCAGACGGGCGAGCTGGAATTTCAGCCGCGCACGCGTAGCGATTCCGCCGCAATTGTGTATTCGTCGGGCACCGGCGGGCGGCCGAAAGGCTGCGTGATGACGCATGAAAATTATCTGGAGCAATGTGTGGCGCTGACTTCGCTGTACCCATTCGCTCCAGGAATGCGCTACCTGAGTATCCTGCCAACAAATCACGCCATCGATTTCATGGTGGGATTTTTTGGGCCGTTCATTTGCGGGGCGGCAGTAGTGCATTTAAGAACCTTGCGTCCGGAATATGTGCGGGAAGCATTTGTGAAATACAAAATCACATATGTAAGCCTGGTGCCGCTGGTGCTCAAGAATCTGCAACAAGGATTGCAAGCGCGCTTCGATGCTCTGGATCCCGGGAAAAGAAGGGTCTTCGATGCCCTGGTCGCGGTTAACAAGGCGTTGACGAAAAGCAGGCCGCTGCTGGGACTGAGCCGGCGTTTATTGAAGCAGGTGCACGAAGCATTCGGCGGGGAATTACGAGCGATTATTGTGGGTGGCGCGTTCACTGAGCCGGCGACGTTGCAATTTTTTTACGACTTGGGAATTCCCGTCGCCAACGGATACGGACTCACGGAAGCGGGCACCGCGATTACCGTGAACGACTTGAGACCATTTCGCGCGGACACCGTAGGCAAGCCGCTTCCGGGCATGGAAGTGCGCGTGGTCAATCCGGGTGTAGACGGCATTGGCGAAGTGGCGGTGCGCAGCAAAACGGTAATGTCCGGTTATTTGAATGAGCCGGAGCTGACCGCGGAAACGATTGTGAATGGCTGTCTTATGACCGGCGATCTGGGTCGCTTCGATCTCACCGGACACTTGCAACTCTTCGGGCGCAAGAAAAACATGATCGTCACGGAGGAGGGAAAAAATATTTATCCCGAAGACGTGGAAAGCATGTTCGAAAGCTTGCCGGTAAAGGAATTTTGCGTGTTTGCCGCGAATTATATTTGGCCGCAACGCACCATGGTGGGCGAGCAACTGATCCTGGCAATTCATTTGGAACCAGGGCAATCGTTGACGGCCGCATTACGCGAGGAAATTACGGCGCGAAATAACCGGTTGTTGAATTACAAGCGCGTTCGCGGAATCGTGTTAATCAATGAAGATTTTCCTCGCACCGCTTCCATGAAAATAAAGAGAAATGTCCTGGCGGAGAAGCTCGCGAAACTCGACCGCGGCAGCGCAGTTCTGGAACTGTAAGCGCCACACAGCAGAGCACAAATCAATTTTCGGGAGAGAATAAGCCCGCATGGAACGATTTTTTGCCATCGTGAATCCGGCAGCCGGCGGAGGACGTTCCGCGAAACTGGCGGGCCCAGCGCTGGAGCGCTTGCGCAAGGGCGGGCTGGACGTGGATGAGGTAACTACCGGCGCTCCCGGAGATGCAGTGCACCTGGCCCGCGATGCGTATGCGCGAGGCTACCGGCGCTTTCTTGCCGTGGGTGGAGACGGCACCGGACATGAAATTTTGAACGGGATTTTTGGCCGCATGACGATTGCACATCGTGGGGGAACAGAACGTCGCGCGGTGGCAAAACATGCAGCGGAGGAAAGTGCAGCGGGCGACCGCGTGGCCATGGGCTTTCTTCCGCTGGGCACCGGCAATTCTTTTTTGCGCGACTACACCCGAGAGGGCGCCAAGGCATCCTTGCAGGCTTTGCTGGAGCGTCGCACGCGCACTATCGACTTGATGCGCCTGACCCACTCCACCGGGGAAATGTACTCGTTCAATCTGGTGAGTGTTGGCTTCACCGCCAATGTTGGCGCGCTAACCAATCGCCATTTCAAACCTTTCGGTCACCTCGGATATTTGCTGGGGGTTTTTGTGCGGCTGGTGCAGTTGCGGCCACTCACGTTTGCGGTTCGCTGCGATGCAGATCAGGAGTGGGACCGGCGCCCCTGCCTGTTTCTGACTTTTAATAACAGTGCATATACCGGCGGAACCATGTGGATCGCTCCCAACGCCGACGCTAGCGACGGCTTGATTGAGTATGTGCATTGGGGACCCATCGGGCGGCTTGCCGCACTGCGCATGTTGCCGACCATCTACGATGGCAGGCATATGCAGCATCCGCAGGCCTCGCGACGTGCGGTGCGCCATGTGGAATTCGATATGCGATTTGCGGTGGACGTAATGGTCGATGGCGAGGTCCTTCCGCTGCAGTGCCGCACGCTGGACATCGTGCCTGCGGCCGTGGACGTGTACATATGAATCGCGCTTTGCTGGCGGTGCGCGCCGCGATTTTATGGGTACTCAGCCTGCTGCATTTTTTTATCGTCGCGCCTACGCTGGTTTTCCTGGGAATATTTCTCGATCCACGAAAGCACGATTATCTGCAACGAGGCTTGTGCCGCCGAATCGTGTTTTTATCCGGCGCGCGCCTGGAGGTGCAACGCTCGCCAGGCTTCGATCCCCAGCGCACCTGTTTTTTCATGGTGAACCACGTCAACATTTTCGATCCGTTTTTTTTGTACGCCGCGATCCCGCAGTTTGCGCGCGGCTGGGAACTGGAATCGCACTTTAAAATTCCCGCGTATGGCTGGTTGATGAAGCGATTCGGCAATGTGCCGGTGCCCGATGTGCGGCGCCCCTCGGATTTGAAACGCATGTGGCGCCTGACGCAGGATGCCATTGATGGCGGCACGAGCCTCATTATTTTTCCGGAAGGCAAGCGCACCCGCAATGGCCACGTTGGCGAATTCCAGGACGGCGGCTTCCGTGTGGCGCAGCAATTGGGCATCCCCATTGTGCCGGTAAGCCTCGTGGGCTCGTATCAACATCACCGCACAGGGCACTGGATGCTGTGGCCGGCGGTCGTCACAGCAGTATTCCACGACACTATTGACACTACCGAAATGAAGAAAACTGAAGTTGCCGAGCTGCGCGACCACGTGCGCCGCATTATTTCAGAGCCCGTCGAAGCGCGGCTGAAGGCCACAGAAGAAACTGATAACTGAGTTTGTTGCGGATACGAGCTATAACGTGAGCTTGATGCCGGGCAATGTCCGGCCAGCGCGGGTTTCCTGCCATGTGTACACGATGCGGTGAATTACGGTGATAGTGGATACCACGGCGATGACCCAAAGAACCGCGCCCATGCGGTTGAAAAGGCCGCCGATGATCAAGAGCACCAGGCGTTCGGGGCGCTCCATGAATCCAACTTTGCAAAGGGGGATCAGTGATTCGGCACGGGCGCGCGCGTAGCTCACCATTACGGAACCGGCCGTGGCCACCGCGGCGAGAACTACGTACGGGGTGCGGCCGCTCACGGAATAATAAACAAGCAAGCCCATGTACAGCGCCATATCGGCGTAGCGATCCAGCGTGGAATCGTAGAAAGCGCCGAAGGCGGTGACGCGATTCTGGCGGCGCGCCACCTGCCCGTCGAGCATGTCAAGAAACCCTGCAAAAAGAATAATGAACGCGCCGGTGCGGAATCCGCCGACGGCAAAACTGACCGCCGCGCCAAAATTAACGACCAAGCCGAGAAATGTAAGAACATTCGGATTGACGCCGGTGGCCGCCACTATGCCGACAATCCGGTCCAGCAACCACTTGCTGCCAGTGCCAATCCCGCCTGTAAATGTGGGCATATGCGTCGGTCAGTAGTGTCTCAAATCCAGACGCGATTCGCGAAATTCGCCGGCGCAGTCGGAGAATTATAGACCGGGGACAGGTCGTTAGGTCATGAAATTGCTGATTTTCGGTAGCGCCTGACGACTACTTATGCGCCAGCAATTTAGACCCGCTGAAGTGAGTATCAGTAAAATTGCGGGCGTGCAGCAGCGATTTGATGTTGACCTGACAAAGCCCACAGCCTACAGTCCTATCGAGTTTCGGGGCTCCGATGATCAATGAATTAAGCCGTCGCAGATTTCTGTCTCAAGCGGGCATTGGTGTCAGTGCTGCGTGGGTTTCCGCGCACTGGCCACAGATGGTTTCTGCCGCGACACACGCCCGCCAAGCGGTGCAATCCGGCACAGCGTACAAATTTGAATTTTTTACTCCCGCGGAGGCGACGGAAATTGACGCTCTCTCGGCGCGCATCATTCCTACCGACGACACGCCCGGCGCGCGCGAGGCCGGCGTCCTTTACTTTATCGATCGCGCGCTGGTGACGTTCGCGAGCGGCGATCAACAGAAGTATCGCGACGGTTTGTCCGAATTACAGAACCAGGTGCGCGAAGAGTTTCCTGGCGTCGAAAGGTTTTGCGCCTTAACGCCGGAGCAACAGGATGAGCTGCTGCACACCATCGAGGCCAGCGAGACGGAAAAGGCTCAGCAGCGAAGAAGATTGAACTCAGGGCAAACGTTTCTCGAAGCTCTGCGTGTTCAAATCATTTCCGGATTTTTGATCGATCCCGAGGCTGGCCTGGGAAATCGCGATGGCGTAGGCTGGAAGTTGATTGGCCGCGAGCCGGAGCACTCTTTTCAGCCGCCGTTTGGCTACTACGATAAGGACTATCCCGGCTGGCAGCCCGCGCCAAAAATGGCGGATAAGGGATGAAGATCGAGCAGCCAAAATATAAAACTTCCGACGAAGTGGACTTTGTAATCATCGGTTCGGGCGCGGCGGGGGGAATCCTGGCGAAGGAATTATCGACCCACGGTTTCCGCGTAGTGGTGCTGGAGCAAGGCCCGTACCTCACCGAAGCGGACTACACCCATAACGAAATAAAAGTTCTGACCGAAGATCTGCTCACCAATCATCCGAAGTTGCAGCCCACCACTTTCCGCAAGACCCCGCAAGACCAAGCAGAACAAAAGCGCGCGCTGGTTTATGGACGAAGTGTAGGTGGTACCAGTGTGCACTTCACCGCGAATTTTTGGCGCTTCCACGAAATCGATTTCATCGAACGCGGCAAAGTCGGCGCGATCCCCGGAGCAAATCTGGTCGACTGGCCCATTCGATACGCGGACCTGGAACCGTACTACACCAAAGTGGAGTGGGAAATTGGCGTCTCGGGATTAGCGGGTGCGAGCCCGTTTGATCCTCCACGTTCGAAGCCATATCCCATGCCGCCGCTTCCGGTGAAATCCTCAGGCGTGATATTTGAACGCGCGGCCCGGCAATTGGGCTGGAATCCGTTTCCCGCGCCCATGGCGATATTGTCGAAACCTCGCCCAGGTCGAAGCGCGTGCATGAATTGTGGTTTCTGCCTGAGTTTTGGCTGCGAAGTTGGCGCGAAAAGCAGTTCGCTGGTGGCTGCGATTCGCGTCGCGGAACGGACCGGACGCTGTGAAATTCGCCCTGACTCCTACGTACACCGCATCGAAACTGACGCGCAGGGACGAGCGATCGGGGCCGCGTACTTCGATAAAGACAAAAACACCCACCTGCAGAAAGCGAAAGCGGTAATTGTGTGTGCCAACGGCGCGGAGACGCCGCGACTCTTACTGATGTCCGCCAATGCGCAATTTCCGAATGGTCTGGCGAATAATTCGAGCGGCGTGGTTGGTAAGAATCTGATGCTGAACAGCGGCGCGATTTCCCTGGGCCTATTCGAACATCCGCTGAACGACTACAAAGGGTTCGCGGTAAGCCGCATTCTCCACGATTTTTACGAGTTGGATCCGCAAAAAGTCGGATTCTGCGGTGGGGGCGGGCTAGATGCGCGTTTCGACGCCACTCCGATCGGATTTGCACTGAACGGTCTGCCACCGGACACCCCTAAGTGGGGAAGTGTATTCAAGAAAACGCTGGTAGAAAACTTTACGCGCACGATGGAAGTGTTTTCACACGGCACGTCACTAGCGCGCGAGGAAAACAGCTTTTCACTCGACCCTGAGCTGAAAGATGCGTGGGGTTTGCCGGCTTTGCGCATGACCTATAGAGATCATCCTGATGATCTGAAACTAGCGAAGTGGCTGAACGACCGCGCGCTCGAATTATTGGATGCCGCGGGCGCCAGGAAAAAGTGGAGTTACCCCATCACCGAGCAGGAATTCGCGGTGCATTTGCTGGGCACCTGCCGGATGGGCAACGATCCGAAAACATCGGTGATCAATAGCGATCATCGAACGCATGACGTAAAAAATCTGTTTCTGTGCGATGGCAGCAGCTTTGTAACTTCCGGCCGCGGCCAACCTACTATGACCATCGAAGCGCTGGCGTTCCGCGCTGCCGACCGCATCACCGGGCTCGCGAAGCGAGGCGAAATCAGCGCATAATCTCTTCCAGAAACTAAAATCAGCGTGATTCCGCGGATGCTTTTGCAATCTGGCGTGTTCGAGGGTCTGGGTTTGCGAGAGGTGCGTATGGAACAGCCAAGCCTGATCAGCTGGCTGACTATTTTTTGCTGGGTTTTGCTGATTGTCACTACGCCGTTCGGCGGGACCCTCGCGCAGACCCAAAACCCGGCCGCACAAAGGAATTCAGGTGCGGGAACTGCGCCTGTAAGCGGCGATGCCAGCGCGAAGAACGCCGCCCAAGTACCAAAAAGCGCCGGTCAAGGCGGCGGCCAAAAGCTGGCGGAAGAACAATTCAAGAATATTCAAGCGCTGAAGGGCATTCCCGCAGATCAGCTGATTCCCGCGATGCAGTTCATCACTGCCTCCTTGGGCGTGGACTGCGAGTTCTGTCACGTCCACGACAAGATGGATAGCGACGACAAAAAGCCGAAAAAGATCGCTCGGCAGATGATCACCATGATGTTCGACATCGACAAAAACAATTTCGATGGGCGACTCGAAGTTACCTGCTACACGTGCCACCGCGGCGCGGCCAAGCCGGTTAGTATCCCCGCGATCAAAGACGACGAAATGCCGGCCGGTCCTGGAGCGCCAGGAGAGAAGCCCTTGGAAAACGCGGCGTCGCCGAAACCCGAAGAATTGCTGGACAAATATCTAGCGGCGGTTGGGGGAGCCGCAGCGGTAGAGAAAATTACCAGCCGGGTACAAAAGGGAAAGGTGCTAGCGTTTGGCGGGCAAAGTTTCCCCGCGGAGGTCTATTCAAAAGCGCCGGACAAGCGAGCTTCCGTGATGCATCTGCAAGACGGCGACAGCGTGACGGCGTTTGACGGACAGCGCGGCTGGTTAAGCGTCCCGGGAAGGCCCGCGCACATGATGTCCGCGTCGGAAAATGAGTCGGCGCGTCTGGATGCCGATTTGCATTTTCCCGTTCATGTAAAAACGCTGTATTCGAAATTTAAGGTCGAGACCGGCGAAAAAATCGACGGGCACGATACCTATCTTGTGGAAGGGCACGAAGACGGGCGTCCACCGTTGCGACTATGTTTCGATACCCAGACGGGATTGCTGCTGCGGCTGGTGCGTTACTCGCACAGTCCGCTGGGATTGAACCCCACACAGATCGATTTCGCCGATTACCGCGAGGTCGACGGCGTCAAGGTGCCCTTCCGGTGGACAGTCTCGCGGCCGGGCAACCGCTTCACCATTCAAGTGCAAGAAATGAAGCAGAATGCGCCGGTGGATGACTCGAAATTTACGCCGCCCCCGCCACCACCTGCGCAACAGCCGGGACCGCCCTCAGGCCAAAAGCCGCAGTGAAAAAATAACGATGCGGACTCTAGAACCACGAAAAGACCAGCGTCAATCCCGCGGTAGCTATAAGCGCCAGCGACCAAACGAAATCCAGATTGAGCCAAGCTTTGCGCAAAACGGAGACGCCCAACTTTTTGAAGACTAACCACGCA
>Ga0210384_10003538_pt1 | contig 18015 bp, 8 predicted proteins | sample IncBWH2MmetaG_FD_160574 | JGI IMG/M metagenome (GOLD analysis project Ga0210384, IMG submission 160574) | Forest soil microbial communities from Barre Woods Harvard Forest LTER site, Petersham, Massachusetts, United States - Inc-BW-H-2-M | ecosystem: Environmental > Terrestrial > Soil >...
TGCACCGATTGTGCTGACCAAATATTCCAAAAAGGTGGAACACGAAGGGGAACTGGGAGTCGTGATGGCAAAGAAATGTTCGCAGTTAAGCGACGCAGCCGACCCCTTCTCCTACGTTCTCGGATACACTTGTGTAAACGACGTGAGCGCGCGCGACATTCAGAAAAGCGATGTCCAATTCGCTCGCGCGAAAGGTTTCGACACCTTTTGCCCGATTGGACCTCATATCGAAACCCAACTCGATCCGGCCAACGTCCTTGTACAGACTCATGTGAATGGCACGCGGCGGCAGTCGGGAACTACTTCGCTGATGATTCATCCAGTCGCGTTCTTGATTCGCTGGATTTCGCGCATGATGACCTTGCAGCCCGGGGACGTCATCGCAACGGGAACTCCTGCAGGGGTGGGCCCGCTGGTCCCAGGCGACCTTGTCGAGGTCTCCGTGGCGGGTGTGGGAGCGCTGAGCAATCCAGTTCACGCACCTTTGGATTGACAGAGGTTCATTGATAGGGTTCGCCTCCATTCTAAAGGCTTTACCTGGTAGCTAGAGTTCCGCAGTGATACTTCGTGCCTCATCCCTCAGATGAAATCTAACTAGGGACCAGTAACGGAAACTTGGGTGAATCCGTCGAGAGCGGAGCACCCTGTACCATCCACGGGGGAGAATCTAGTGGCCAAGAAACTCGACGCCAAGACCGTGTTTTTTGTCGGGTTGATTTGTTCGGCAAGCGGGTTCTTATCTCCACCCCTGGCGCTTGGGATGGGTTTGGTTTTTGGCCTGGTTTTTGCGCACCCGTTTCCCGGCGACAGCAAGAATCTCGCGAAATTTCTCCTGCAAGCTTCGGTCGTTGCCCTCGGATTTGGCATGGATCTTCGCGAAGTATTGCGCGCGGGACGCAGCGGTTTCTTGTATACGACCTTGGGAATTGCCTTCGCCCTGGCACTGGGCCTGTTGATGGGAAGATTGCTGAAAGTCGGAAATACCGTATCTTTTTTGATCAGCACCGGAACAGCGATCTGCGGCGGAAGCGCTATCGCAGCCGTCGCGCCGATCGTCGAAGCCAGCGATGAAGAAATGGCTGTTTCCCTGGGCACTGTCTTTATTCTGAATTCCATAGCGCTGATGCTATTTCCTGCGATTGGCTGGGCCGTGCACCTTTCCCAGCAGCAATTCGGGTTGTGGTCCGCCCTCGCGATTCACGATACAAGTTCCGTCGTCGGCGCCACCGCGCGTTACGGAGCTGTTGCGCTGGTAGTCGGAACCACCGTTAAGCTTGCGCGCGCATTATGGATTGTGCCGCTATCTCTGGGAACTGCCGCAATCAAGAAAACGAACGGCCGCATCCATTGGCCGTGGTTCATTCTGTTTTTCTGTTTGGCCGCTGTCGCCAACACCTACATTCCGGCCGGCGTCCATCTGTTCACCGCGCTACAGACTCTCGGAAAACTTGGCCTCACCGCGACGCTATTCCTCATCGGCACTGGCATTTCGCGGACAACAATCAAACAGGTCGGACTTCGTCCGTTTCTGCAGGGCGTTTTATTGTGGATCGTCGTTGCCGCCCTTTCTCTCCTTTTGATCTCACGTGGAATAGTTTCGTTCTAAGCAAGTTCTCACATGTCTGTGAATCGGGCTCCGCATAGCCAGATCAAAAACTGCTCAAGCAGTGGCGGGTGGAAGTGAGCTAACAAAAAGTGTGCAGGCGCCCCAGTCGAGAGTGCGGGCCGATCTGTCGCCGCGAAAACGACTGCAGGAGTTCCAATGGCGGGCTCCGGTCAAAGCCAGCGTTCGATGCGGTAATCCGCGTTGCCGCCGGACACGGCAAGTAGCGGCCTTCTCTGGCAAAAGTCCAGTTTTCCAGTCGAATTACATCCGCGAGTTCCGGGGGTGGAATAACCCGGATAATCTGGGGCGTTTTGACCACTGTGAACGTACACAAAAAAATGGACATTCGTCACTGCGCGGGTCCGGCTCAATTGTCATACCATTCCTATGTGCACCTGAGCAGCACGGAGCCACGCTATGGCTAAGCAGCTTCGTGGACTTATCCGAATCGCAGTTTGGTAAACGACTACAGGAAACCGGCCAAGGGACAGCCATGTCTCGCCCTTCGAAACCGATCTGGATTCCGGGTGATAACCGCTGGACGCAAACAGGCCCGGGCTAGCGGGGAGACTGCGTTAACCTTAAGTCGTATGAGGCCAGAAGCGGCCGCGCCGTCGTTTCGGCAAAGACGCGAACGGAATACTTGCCGGGGGGCAGCGAATCGGCGAGCGCCCGGAACTCCAAATACCGTTGGAGGCCAAGCCTCCTCGGTTCCAAGTCCGAAATGATCAACGGCTCCTTCTTAGAGTTAGAAGATACGCTAACCTCATATCGCGTTTTCTCCTTGCTCGCAGGCAAGACAATTTGAAATTCAATGAACCGGGTGCTAGCCGGAATCGCGAGCGATAAGGGAGCGTCCGCGTCGCGACTCACTTCCGGCGACAGCAGCACAACGAACGCGACTTCGTCCTGCGCGCCACCTTGCTGTATCGGAGAAACTGTAGATGGAGCCGGCATCGTTCCCGCGGTCTGCGGTCTTGGCGGGCTTATTACATTACTTTGTCGGCTAACAAAAATCGCTAGAGTCGCGGCACATAGGACGACGGCTGCCGCTGCCCAAATCCAGTATGGTCTCCGAAACCCATTGTGAAGTCGCCGTTCCGCCGGCCGTGACTTTTCTTGCTTGGCATGCAGGGCCCGTGCAACTCTCAGCGCTCCCTCATATTGCGGGATCTGAGCAAGCGCCTCCTCGACACGTTTGCGCTCGTTCGCACTCAATTCTCCGGCGGCAAGGCTGTCCAGTAGATCGCGCTGCGCCCCTTCTAAAGCATCGGCAAAGGACTCATCAAAGAGGTATTTCTCATCGATTTCCGCGACCTCCTCGGGCGACAATTCTCCGAGAAGATAGTTTGGCAACAACTTTCGGAAGTCAGTGCTACTATTCAAGCTTAGTCCCCTATTCTCTAGTGAGATCAGCACGCAAAGTATCATGCACATTTTCTACGCCCAGGCGGCGGAGTACACATCCCTCTAGATGTTCGCGAAGGCGCAAAGCCCGGTTCCTCAACGCATTCATTTGCAGTCCCATTTCCTCGGCCAGTCGCTGTCGAGCCGGAATATGTGTCCGGCCTTCAATACTGTAGTAGCGCAATAGCAAATCGCGATTCCGCGATGGCATTTCGCTGAGGCACGCCTCCAGAGCTTGAAGCGCTTCCTCTCGTGTCGCAGGTACGGATGTTGAGACAGCGTTTGAGCTGAGAACCCGCGCTTCACGTCGAGCCTTGGCGCGCTCTTCCAATATGAGGATTCGTGCAATACCCGCAATGTATTGCGACATGTTGCGGATGGATTCTCCCATTGCAATCTTGCGAGCCAGGCGGTTAAAGGCTTCGTCCGCAAGATCTTCCGCCCGACGAACCCGGTGCAGAGCAAAGAAACGGATCAATCGCAATCGAAGCCGTTCGTATTCGCGGCTGGCGGTTTCCCGATCCGCGTGAAAAGCAGCCAGCAATGCGTCGAAAGACGCCTGGTCCAATGTCCAAGAGCGATGCCGCGGATCAAACGATTCCAAAGCAGTCCCTGTCTTCAATCAGTGAGCGAGTGCTGCTGGCCAGCCGGAAGCTCCCTGCATTGTAAACCCGGCCCAGTAGTACGGCGCAGAGGTCTCGGGCGCTTCCGCCAGTGTGCGTTGAGCCTTGCGCAGCGCGGAGGCGGGAGGCAGATGCTCGCGTAACAAGCCACCATAGAATCGGCGCATTAGCAATCCGGTCTGCTGATCCTCCACACTCCATAATGACCCGAGCACCCGACGCGCACCTGCGACCAGGAACGCGCGCGCAAGACCTTGCAGTCCTTCACCGGGGACCTGCTGTCCGCTGGCGGTCCGGCATCCGCTCAACACTGCCAAATCCACCGGAAAATGAAGGGAATAGATGTCACTCAACCATAAAAGTCCGTCAAGCGGCGCTCCGTCCCTTCCGATCATCGAGAGCACTACTCCAGAGAGGGCCGGATGAGAAGGGTTCGAGAGGGCGTGAGCGGCAAAATGAGCAATCGAGAACTGCTCCCAATTGGTGGCCCGAACCGACTCAGGTGTCGCATCGAATCCCATGTGCATTGAGGTACCGTTGCGTCCTGCAAGCCCGGCAATCGTCAACGCCTCATCGCGGGAAGCAACCAAGCGCGGGAGCCGCGCCAATCCTGTTTCGGTGGCCCAGCGGACGATCGAATCACTGGAGCTTTCGCTGGTGGGATGCAAAGCCACGCGCTGCAGCCGCGGGTCTTCCCGCGAATACACCGGATCTGCAAACACGGCAACACGCAGGTCTGGGTGCTTCTGCACATCGTCTCGCGAAAGCGTCAACAGAACCGAGGCAGAGGACTCTTCAAGGAGTTCAAACCGGGATACCAGCAGGTTGGAATTTTTCTGGGCTGTAGGCTGCAAATGGTTGCGAACCCGCAACGCTCCGAAAGGAATGGCGGCGAGATTCCCGTCCGCAACCAGATAGATGCGCTGCAATCCGGGGACATCCCCCAGCGGACCTACTAGAATTTCTCCTAACTTGAAAGCAAGTGCGTTCGCGCGGGAGTCGTTCCGCACAAGACGTGCCGTGCGAGCCGCCAAACTTTCCCCGGCGGGGTGTTTCGACCGAGCGAGAATTGCCGAGAGCCATCGCTGCACCAACGGGTCCAGGGCGTCACGTCCCGGAAGCGAATAGCTCTTGAGAGCTTTTGAAGTAATCACCCACAAATACGATTCGTATTCCCCGACCCAATATTCCGCGATAGCGGTTTCGCCATCAAGCGCCTGTTCCTGCAGATTGGAGATCGTGGAAAGCTGTCCGCCAGTCAGTGCGGCAAACCTGGGACTCGATGCGCGCAAACGGGCGTTTAGTTCATCGCTCGATCGAAGAACACGCTCAATCTCAGACCGCAGTTTCGGTACCTGCGTTTCGCTGACACTTGCGTTTTCGGACACCTCGCGCAACCGCCGATAAAGCGCATCCAGGCGCTGGCGATTGCGTTGTTGCTCCGCAAGAAGTTCAGGGGCCGCATCGGCCCACGCCGCCGGCTCGGCTTGCCCCAGCGCATCCAACAAGGTGCGGGCTCGCGCGCGCTCGGCCATTTGGAACGCCAGCGCATTGTAGTTCTTGCCAGGGTCTTTCTCATGCAGGTGCATCAGAATCGTTACTGACAGTTCATAGTAGGAATGCTTGGAAGCGAAGTACGAGGTGCGCAACTCGCGGCTCGATAGACTCGCGCGCGAAGTTTCCACCAGATCGACGGCTTCCTCGATTTCGCTTCGCGCTTTCTGAAGTTCCCCAGTGCTGTAGTCAAGTTGTGCCAGACTGGCGAGTGCAACTGCCGATTGGCCGCGGTTGGACTCATCCTTCCACAACCCAAAGGCCTTTAGGTAGGCCCCTTTGGCCAAAGACAGTTCCCCGGCGCGCCCATAAAAATCGCCAGCCATCAGCAGCGCGTGTGCTTCGGCGTCTTTATGAGCTATGCGACGCGCGAGGGAGATGGCTTTGTCGAAAGCCTCCCTTGCCTTGGCGTCTTCTTGCAACGCCGCATAGCTGGTACCGAGACCGGTCCAGAGGAGAGATTGTTCCCGCGCCAGACCCAAGCTGTCCGCCTTGCTCAGGCCACGTTGATATTCCGCCAAGGCTTCTTGAAGCTGTCCGCGCCGGAAATACAGATCGCCAAGATTCGAAATTACCTTAAGCATCCCGGCTGCATCGCTGGCCTGCTCGGTGGCAATTAGGGCCTTTTTGTAACAGTCTTCCGCCTGTGCGCTGTCCTCCAACTGCACATACAAATCACCAAGGCCGCTCCAGATCGCAGCCTCCACTGCCGGATACGGGTGTGCGCGGACCTCGTCGAGGGCTTGGTAGTAGAGTTGAAAAGCCTGCTCAAGCTCGCCCCTGGAAAGATGAATCGTCGCCAGTGCCTCCAGGTTAAAAGCGACGCCGAACGTATCATGAATCTCTCGCGCCAGGTCCAGCGCTTGCTGGGAAGCAGCCAGCGCCTCGGACGTGTTCCCCAGTTCTCGCTGCATGTAAGCCAGGTTCCCAAGGATAATTCCCTGCCAATAGAGGTCCTTGGTCTGGCGATAAAACTGGAGGGCTTTCTGGGCCGCTTCGATGCTTGCCGGATAGTCGGCAACGAAATAATACGCAGAGCCTAACGTCTTCCACGCTAGCCCTTGCCCTGGCAGGTCTTTGCCGGCGGAGTCCACGGCGACTGCCTGCTCGGCCGCTTCGCGCGCCGCGACATACTGATTTAGTTTGAAGGTCAGCAGCCGCGATTTTCCAACCAGTGCAGATCGAAGCAAGTCAGCTTGCCCGCCGTTCTTGAAGAACGCTGCCGCTCGGTCGTACTTTTCAAGTGCGCCTGGCCAGGTCGCACGGTCGCCTTTGCGGCGGTCCCATTCCGCTTGGGCGAGCATTTCCTCCGCTTCCAGTTGCCGCACGTCTGTCTCGGATATTTGTTTGGCCTCGGATACGCGAATCCTGCCGTTGGGAATTTTGTTCGGCCCGTAGCTCTTCAACTCGAAGCTGTTTTGTCCTCCCCGCGTATCGGCCAGAGAGAATCGAATCACGGCAAAACGTCCCCCATCGTTTGTCCGCGACGTATGTACTGCACCGCCTGAGTCCGTCCAGGAAACTTCCACCAGGCCGTCACTCTGCTCGATGAAGACGATGGCACCTTGGTTTGCCTGCAATGAGACCGAATAAGTTCTTTTGCCTTCCGGCTTAACCTCAAACTCCACGGCTCGGCCTGGAATAACCTCTTCAAATGTGGCCGCAGTGCTCGGCGCTTGCGCAACAGAAGTCCGCGCAAACACAACGATGATCCCTGCAGCTAAAACGTGTTTGAGGAATTCTCTGGCAGGCTTCCAGGTAGGCGCTCGGAAGACACTGTCTATCGGCGAGCCAGCCGCAGGAAGACGCTTCTCACACGAGATTCGCAGACCCGGATGAAAGAGATTCGAGACCAAGGGATTCCCTGACTGTATTTCGAGAGGCAGCCAACTTTCGGGCGAATGGGACAATCCTGGCGCCAGTTAGCCAACCGTCCAGAATTCGCATGAAGTATACCCGAATCTCTCGGGATACCAAGAGCCCAGCGCTTTGCAATCTGCCGGCTCCGCGTCTGCCTTCCGTGATGTTTTTTCTCTTTTCACCACTACAGGTTTGAGACATGGAGTGGTATCCGTGCGGCTCGCCCCCGCCGCTTTCTTTACAGGTACCCAATAGGAGCAAGTCTTGAACAAACGCGCCCTCACGTTTGTGGCCTGTTGCTTTTTCTGTTCGCCACGTGCGGCTGCCTTGTCCCGTTCTCCTTCCTTCCGTGCGCTCGGTTGGTCCCACACCCCAAATCCTGGAAGAGGTGCTTCATGCTGCATCGCCGCCTAGCTTCACTCTTCATTCTATTTGTCGCGGTCGTGGTCTCCGGGATGATTACATTCGGCCCCCGTCTCCCCCGACAGAATGCCGGCGTTCCGCGCATCGGCCTGGCTTCGACCACCCCAAAATCTACTCGTCTACTGGCCCAGACGATCGCCCATTTCCCGCTGAGTTTTGAAGAAAACCGCGGCCAGTTTGACTCCAACACAAAGTTCTTGTCGCGCGGTGCGTCTTACGGGCTATACCTCTCCGGGCGGGACGCAGTCATTACTCATCAGGCAACAATTCATGTAGATCAGGCGGACGTAACCACCGGGTTTTCGACATTTGGCCTTTCCGAAGCGCGCGTGAGCAGCACCATACGACTTTCCTGGGTGGGCTCCAATCCGCGCGCCGAACCCCGCGGCGTCGGCCGTCAGAAGGGAGTCAGTAATTATTTGCTCGGCAACGATCCTCGGAAATGGCACCGCCATGTCGCCCATTACGATCGCGTTCGGCTTCACAATCTCTATCCCGGCATCGACCTGACCTACTACGGTAACCAGCAGCGAGTGGAATTTGACTATGTCGTCGCGCCTCATGCGGATCCCAAATCCATTCAGGTTGCAATCGGCGGTCCCAGCCTGGTCTCCCTCGACCCGACGGGCCGTTTATCCATTAGCAGTGCTGGCGATGAGATGCTTTTACTGCCACCAGTCGCTTATCAAGAAACCAATGGCCAACGCACCATCGTTGCCACACGCTATGTCCTGTTGGATTCTCACCACCTCGGTTTCGAAATCGGCGCCTATGATCCATCGCGTCCGTTGACCATCGACCCTGTCCTGGATTTCGCCACGGCCTTTGGGCCAAACGATAACCAGTCCCTTCTTTCCGATGTGGTGCTAGATGCCACGGGGAATATCTATGTCACGGGTATGACCTGCGATACGAACTATCCGACTACCGCGGGAGTCCTGCAGCCAAACGGGGGAAGCAACACCGCCAACATTTGCGGAGACGTAGTGGTCACCAAACTCGATCCAACTGCCTCAACGCTTCTCTATTCCACCTACATCGGCAGTCAAACAGGGCTCGAATTCGGCGCTCGCCTGTTGGTAGACACCGCTGGCGAAGTCACTCTGGGCGGCACTACTTCGTCCAGCGACTTCCCCACAACAGCAGGCGCCTTCCAACAGTCCCTGCCAGTAACCAATTGCGTTTATAACCCGCTGGGCGGTACCTACCCTTGCGCTCACGGATTCCTGCTGAAACTCAGCGCCGATGGCAGCACTCTTGTTTATTCCACGCTGCTTGGCGGCGAACGTTTCGACGCTATTCTCTCCATCGCTAAGGATTCTCACTCGAATACCTACGTCACCGGAGGCACAAACTCCGTTCACTTCCCGACCGCGGGCACTCCCTATTCGACGACCTACGGTGGCGGTACTTGCGAGCAAGGTCACTCGCCGTGCTCCGATGTATTTGTCGCCGAGTTCAATTCCGACGGCACACAGTTGCTCGCCTCAACCTACATTCCAGGAAACGATGACGATTTCGCCGGAGCCATCGCTATAGATACCCTCGACAACGTTTATGTTGCCGGAACAACTTTCTCCGCCAACTACCCGCACACGGCTGGGGTGGTGCAACCCGCACACGCTGGCACTACCGAACAAGGCGATGTCTTTGTTAGCAAACTCCCTCCCTCGCTTTCTTCGCTAACCTATTCCACCTTCCTCGGGGGAACCAGCGACGATTTTGCTGTCGCTCTCCGCGTTGATTCTACCGGCGCAGTCTACGTGACCGGCTCCACGGACTCCTCCGATTTCCCGGTTACCGCCGGCGCCTACCAGACCGCCTACAAGGGACCTGCTCCGGCCCAGGCGAATTGCCCATCCACATTGGATAGCAGCCTGATCGACGGTTTTGTGACCTGTGGTGACGCGTTCCTGGCCAAATTGAACCCCAACGCTACCGCTCTCACTTTCGCCACGTTTCTCGGTGGAAGCGCCAGCGATTTCGCCTACAACCTCGCGATCGATTCGGCCAAGAATGTCTGGTTGTTCGGCAATACCAACTCCACGGATTTTCCATACACTTCCGACGCGTATTTCACCACCAATGGATCGGGACTGTTCCTTTCTGAAATCAAGACCGATGGATCGGCCCTGCTGTTCTCGACACCGTTGTCTCAACAATCCAGCAGCGGACTGGCACTGGGCATCACCGTTGACCCAACGGATAACGTTGTCGTTGCCGGCCAGGGCACGATTTCTTCTACCCCCGGGTCTTACAACTTCAATTCGGGCGGCCAGATCTTTGTAATGAAATTCTCGCCCGGCACAGCCCGCCCGGGCATTCAGCTTTCTGCAAATTCATTGTCTTTCGCTCCTCCCGCGGTCGTCACTGCAGTCAACTCCGCCAGCGCTCCGCAAAGCGTTACCCTTACCAACAACGGCACCGGAATACTGCACCTGGCCATCTCTGTTGTCCCTCCTTTTGGAGTTACGACTCCCCCCTTTTCCGAATCGGACAATTGCGGAAGTTCGCTCGCCGCCGGTGCTAACTGCACGATAAGCGCCGTGTTCCAACCAACTACTGCTGCTTTCAATCAAGGCACAAACATTCAAATCAACAGCGATGCTCCCAACTCTCCACAATCCATCTCCCTCAATGGAAGCAGCGGGATCATTGAAAGCGCTTCCTTCACTCCCCCGACTTTGGCTTTTCCCGGCCAGGCACCCGGAACAACTAGTGCGGCGCAGACGTCCAATCTGAACAATTCCGCGACCAGTGCCAATTCTTTCTTCGTTCGGCCCACCGGCAACCCAGTCATCGGCGGAGCCAATGCTTCGGACTTTCAGGTCGATACTTCTCTTTGCTCAACAGCCGTTAATTCCTGTTTGCTTACAGTCTCTTTTAAACCCGTGGGCAATACTCCCATAAATCGCACCGCCTCGGTCACGGTCCCCTCTCAAGCAGCCAATTCTCCGGAAGTTCTCACGCTCACCGGCACCGTTTCCACCACACCTGTCATTGCCGTCTCCACAAATCCAGTCCTCGCAACTCCAACCGTGGTCGGCCAGACCACTAACTCCGCCGGCTTCTCGGTCAAAAATACCGGCGGCGGGACGCTCACCGTCACGAACCTGGTGTTGTCGGGGCCCAACGCATCCGATTTCGCAATTTCCGCGGCTGGTTGTACCGCTCCTGCATTCACGCTCACCTCTCAAGCGGCCTGCTCTCTGCAGGGATCCTTCACACCGTCGGGCACCGGAAACCGTACCGCCACTCTCACCTTCACCGACAATGAAACCAATCCGACCTCGATTACCCTTACCGGCTTCGGCGCTACTAACGGTGGCCCAGAGCTCGGTCTCACCATGACTCCTAACCCGACCAACGGTCAGATCTTTTATCCGGATACCGTCGTCGGCCATACCACGAATTTCAACATCTCGCTGATCTCCCTGCTGAACTTCGCAAGCGTTGGCTCCAGCTCTGGCGCCCATATCACCAGCGCGACCCTGACCGGCGATTTTACTCAGACCAACAATTGCCCCGTGCCTCCCGCGCAACTTACCGGTCAGCAGAACTGCACCTATACGGTTCTGTTCGCGCCCGCAGCGGCTGGTCTTCGTACCGGCACGCTTACCATCAATACCGACGCGCCCGGCTCACCATCCTTCAGCGTAAATTTTGCCGGCAACGGTGTCACCATTCCTTCGCCTATGATCACACCGCTAGCCCTGAATTTTGGCCCAGTAGTCCTCGGATCATCCAGCGCCGCGCAAAACGTGACGCTCTCCAACACCGGCAACGGTCCGCTGACCTTTACAGCACCGGTTCTCGCTGGCCCCTTCTCTCTTAGCGCGAACACCTGTGCCTCGCCCCTTGCAGCCTCCGGAAGCTGCACCCTCTCCGTCAAATTTAACGCTGCCGCAAAAGGTCCGGCTTCTGGAACTTTGACCCTCACTAGCAACGCCGCGGGCCAAACGCTTTCTGTCGGCCTTCGCGGAACGGGCGTAACCGGCCCGCTCCCCAGCGCTCTGCCCGCTTCGCTTGCTTTCGGCAATCAGCCAATGAACACAACCAGTGCCGCAAAGCCGGTCACGCTGTCCAACTCAGGCGACACCAGTTTCAGCATCGTCGGCATCCACGCCTCCGAAAATTTCTCTCAAACAAATAACTGCGGCGCTTCACTCACACCTGGCACATCCTGCACCATAAACGTTTCCTTCGCGCCCGGTTCGGACACCTTCCCCATGTTCCCCACCAGCGGCCAGGTCTTCGTCACTACAAATGCGCCCGGCAGTCCTTTGGGGATCAGCCTCAGCGGTACACCCACTGCGTCCACCGGAGCAGCCACAACCATCTCCGTCACTTCCTCTGCAAATCCATCCACCGTCGGTCAATCGGTCACCTTCACCGCGACCGTCACTTCGCAAACCGCGGGCACCATAACTGGCACAGTCACATTTATGGATGGCGGCACCTCCATCGGCACCGGGAATCTCAGTGCAGGGAAAGCCACCTTCAGCACCACAGCGCTCACTGCGGGCAACCACTCAATTAACGCCAGCTATCCGGGCGACGCTAATTTTGCGCCCAGCACCTCTTCCGGCATTTTGCAGACGGTGAATGCAGGCTCCTTGGCCGCGACCAGCACTGCCCTGGCTTCCTCGCAAAATCCATCCACCGTCGGACAGTCTGTTACGTTTACCGCAACAATTACTTCGCAAACCTCCGGCTCGATCAGCGGTACCGTCAACTTCCTGGATGGGGCCACGCAAATTGGCAGTGGGGTGATCAGCAGTGGCAAGGCTACTTTCTCCACCACCACGCTCACGCAGGGCAGCCATGCCATTACCGCTCACTACGCGGGCGACAGTAACTTTGCTTCGAGTACTTCCACGGCAGTTACACAAACCGTGAACAGTGCGGCCCTCGCCGCAACAACAACCGCGCTGTCCTCTGCCACAAATCCATCGACCATCGGCCAGTCGGTTGCCTTCATCGCCACGGTTAGTTCGCAAACCTCCGGTACAATCACCGGTACGGTCAACTTCCTCGACGGCTCGACATCGATTGGCAGCGGCACCGTTAGCAGTGGCAAAGCTACCATTAGCACCTCCGCGCTCACGGCCGGAACCCACTCCATCACCGCGCAATACGCCGGAGACTCCACCTTCGCTGCGAGTACCTCCACCGCGGTCTCCCAAGTGGTCAACCCGTCCGGCGATTTCGGCATCAGCGTTTCGCCGACGACTTTGAGCCTACCCGCAGGCCAATCCGGAAGCGCCACGATTACCGTCACCCCGCTGCAGGGCGCCACCTTCGCTGTAAATCTTTCCTGTGGCACGCTCCCCGCAAAGCTCAGCTGCAGCCCTAGCCCAACGTCTCTCACCCAGGACGGAACGAATCCCAAGACGGCGACCGTAACGATCGCTACCGTCAAGAATTCCGCGTTGCCACCGACGCCCTCAATCCCTCAATTTCCGCGATACCCCTTTGCACTAGTTTTCAGCGGCCTGTTCGTGATGCTGCTCCTCTTTGCGGCTAGGCTGGAGAACAACTCCGTGCCAAGGAGAGTATTGCTGGTCGCCGCGCTTGTGGTCTCGGCCCTTGGCGTTGGCTCCTGCAGTGGAGGCGGGAGTTCTTCGGGCTCAAGCGGCACTGCGCCCGGAACCTACCCCATTACTCTGACGGGAGCATCCGCCACGGGTTCTCTGACGCACTCGACCACGTTGACGGTCACCGTCACAAAGTAACTATCCGAGGCGTGCCGCGACCTATGGCTCGGTGCCGCTGTGGTAGCCGGACGCAGGTGCGAGCAGTCTGAACCGAGAAGTCGTTCCGCTGGAAAGTGAATGAAGTGAAAGTTCTAATTGCGCTGGGCGCGACAGCACGGTACGCAGAGATCGTCTGCGAAACAGCATTGTGGCCATGGCCTGCGAACTACCTTTGGTATCCCCGAAATTGAGATGATTGTGGCCTCTGCGTTGGAGACCGACGTTCTTATACCCGGGAATCACGTTCTGCTTGTCTGCGGAAGTAGTGGTCGTACGGCCGAAGAACTTGTTTACCAGGTCGAACAGCGTCTGGCGATTATTCCCCGGCCGCAAAGCCGGACACTAAGCCATTGCAAACAAATGTGCGTTCATGGCGATGGCAAGTTCCCGATGTCGACTGCCTGCATGCATCGACATCGGCGATTTTTGCAAGAAACCTGCATAGCCGTCGCAAGTCCAGCCTGTTTATCTCGGGAACCGCAGAAAACGCAAACAAAACACCTCGCAACTACCGGGACTCGCAGCGGCACGCATAAGCATGCGTGCCCCCACCGAGCAATTTCGATACTTCCGATCCTTTTAGGTAGCGGAGCTGCGCGGTTTGCTCGGTTCGCTGGGTCACCTGTGCAAGGCCAATCAAGGTGGCGCGCTCTGCGCCAGTCATCTTCTCGTTGAGCATTACTCCGGTCTTCTCCACAGCGACAAATGGGGGAGCTTTGTCTCCGCGGCGCAAGGGCTCTGCGAATTTAGAAACGGCTACGGCAGGCGGTAGCAAAGGCATCGTCTGTCCCAGAAAAATGGCCTGGCATGGATACAGAACACCACCCTTTAGAATCCTCCTGGACACTGCATCTGTTCCCAATGCATGCAACAAGTCGACATCGGGGAATCGCCATTGCGAGGAACGTGCGATCGTTCCCAGCACCCGAGTGTCGGGCCTTGGGACCGGTCGGGGAGTAACCGCAAGGCGTTGTTCGACCTCACGAAGGAGTTTTTCGGCCGCATTACAATCATCCCCGCAGATGACCAGACCATGATTACCAAGTACGAGAACGTCGGTTTCCGGCACCGGGGCCACGGCGATTTCAATTTCTCGAGCTAGACGAATGCCAGATGCGGCGTACGGAATCCATCGCCATCGTAGGCCGGCCAACCGTTCCTTTAGGTGCTCTGGCCCATCCAGGCGTATTGCCCAGGCAATGGCATTGATCGAGTGTACGTGCACGACAACACGATGCCGAAGGATGGCATGCATTGCTGTTTCAATGGAGGGACACAGATCGTCCTTCGCACCGTTGCGCTGCGTAACTTCCGTATCGGTCCGAATAGACTCTTGTACTTCTGCTAATTCGATGGGGACGAACATCTCTTCTTGCAGCGCATGAACTAGCCATTTGCCCGATGCTTTTATCCAGAGAGTTGCCTCGATCTTTATGGATGTATTCCCGTTGCCGGCTTGCACCAGAAGTGGATCGCCACCCACTCGCGCCGATAGATCGCGAAGGGACAGCAGATCCCTTCCGTGCTGGGCGTGCAGCGGTTTGGGCTGTGTTGCATTCTTCACAAATTAATTCCTTCTTTGATCCTCGTTGCGGCACCTTTCTTCTGTTGCTTGCAATATTGGCAGTGCGTTTTTGGCTTGATGCTTTGCTCTGAACTTTGCTCTGTTCCGGCCAATTTTCAGGGAGGACTTAAAAATCGTCCCAACGGACAGGACTCCCCCTAATTTGTGCGAAGCCACGGAGGCCAAGCCCATCGATGCCATGCATCCGCAGGAAGCGCAATCAGGATTCCCGCCAAACTGGCAGGGGGTGATCTTCGTCTCCAGGTCTGCCGACAACGTCTGGGTCGTAATTGCAAAAACACAATCTTGAGGGCTTCGTGGCGGCGAGGCGAACTGCCGAATGACAACCTCGGGCATGTCCAGCTTCTGATATTGCTTTCGAAGTTGAATCAGATCCGAAATGGCTCGCTGCCGCTCCTCTGCCGCTAGAATTTCCGGCATCTGAGCTCCTATCTGCGGCGTAAATAGGCTAAACCAGACCTTCTTGATCTCCGGGCGTGGCGTCCAGAATTCAAGGAACTCGGCCAAGTATCCAGGCCGCTTCATCATTTGACCCGTGATCGTGCAATGGACTGTCACCCTCTGGCCAGAGATATTCTTCAGAATACGCTCGTAGGTTGCCGGCGCTCGGCGGATGTCGTGTTCGGGCTGCAGCCCATCGATCGATACGACTATGTGCAAACGCTTAAGGCCTGCCCACGTCGATCCCATCGATCGGAAGGCACTGGTAACAATTTGCACATGAATACCGCGCTCCAATAGAAGCGGAATCAGCAGCTCCAGTTCGCGGTAACGAACTAGCGGGTCGCCCCCGACGATGGATAGGTGCAAGGGTTTCAGCCGATCGACGACTTCAAGTACTCCATCGACCAATGCTTGACCCCTTCGATCGTTCAGGGTGCGCAAAGTCTGCCCGCCACCTAGATGTGCGTCGTCATAGGCATAACAACCCGAGCATTTCAAAGGGCATTCACGGGTGATCTCAATCGAAAGGGACGGTAGTTCGCCGTTGAGGATCTTGCCCCATGCCTGAAAGATTTGATAAGCGTGCACAGGCGGTCGGCCTCTTTTCTAGCTCACACCATTGTGGGGTCTGCAGTCAGAATCTTGCGACAACAATACAGTAATCCAAGTGCATGGCGGGAATACAGACAATTGTCAGTAAGTACAGTGGTCGATGGAAGCGTCAATCCTGTTGTGCCGGCGGCGACAAGACGAAGCCCAAAATGGGCAGCACGTCCGATGGCGAGACGTTGTGGCCGAGGCCGCCGGTTGCGAGGCTCGCACTGCCGGCATATGAAAGGGGCCGCCCAACGCGCTCGATTGGCCGAAGCCATGTCGTCGAGCAGGACGATAAGGACGTTGGGTGCGTTGGGCAGCGCCTTGACCTCGAGCCGTGGTGGGGCGCGGCGTTCCGACCATCGAAGACAGTGCTGTGCGGGTGTTGGGGCCCTGGATTGGCAGCACCGTGCGGTCGCCTTGGCCTGCCCGGCCTCCCGGAAGATAGTGAAAGTGTGCCTTGACATCGACCGGCCTTCTCATGAAGGGACTTAGCCAAAAAATCCGCCCCCCGTCGCTGTATAATTTCCAAATGTTCGTCCTCAGAGCGCTCCTAGCGACTCTTTTCCTGGTTCAGTTCGTCGCGGCGCAAGAGCATGTCTCCTTTCCTACCGAGGACGGAGGCGTAATCTATGCCGACATCTACGGAAAAGGCGAACGCGGGCTCGTGCTTGCGCACGGGGGCCGCTTCAACAAGGAAAGCTGGGAGAAACAGAGTCGAACATTCGCGTCGGCAGGATTTCGAGTTCTAGCGTTCGACTTCCGCGGCTATGGTAAGTCGCGCGGCCCAGGCGACTCTGCTCCCATGAGCGCACCACTCCAGTTGGATGTGCTGGCGGCCGTTCGCTATCTGCGAAAGACGGGGGCGAAGGCTGTATCGGTTGTAGGAGGGAGCATGGGTGGAGGAGCTGCTGGCGATGCATCGATTGCTTCCCAGCCAGGTGAGATCGATCGCGTGGTTTTCCTTGGCGCGTACCCGAACGGTCCGGCAGAGAAGCTCAAGTGCGCTTCGCTATTCATCGTCGCACGCGATGACGCAAACGACGATGGGCCACGTCTCCCCAGGATTCAAGAACAGTACCAGAAAGCTCCCGAACCAAAAACACTGATCATTCTAGATGGCTCTGCGCACGCTCAGTTTCTCTTTCAAACTGATCAGGCAGAGCGCGTGATGAGGGAGATCCTCACCTTCCTTTCCGCAAAGTGAACATTCCGTGCAGAGGAAGGCGGGTAACTTGGACGATTGCATTTTGCATGATTCATCTCTTCGAACGCTGCGATTCCTTGAGTTTAAAAGTAGCTCGAGGAACATGAGTTCTCTTTGTCCAAGCAAATGGGGGCGAACTTCCGGCAGAGATGCGTCGGAAAGGCATCGCAATCCCGTCAGACTATCGTTACGCGTAATTCCATGCCCGATAACGCGTTACAAGCGCTGAGGAGATTTCGCAAGTGTGAGGCTGCGGCAGCTAGCTCCCTCAGGATCGCTGGGCGGAAGCGGCCGCTCTAGCAGCCAGCCAAAGCCGGAAATCGCGGTAAGGAAGGTAGCCCAACGCAAGGAAATCCATAGCGAGCAAATCGAGGTGACCGGCGCGGAGGTCTATGGCCGCTGGCGGCAGGAAGTTGTATCGAAAATGGACAAACAGCGCATTGCCGAGCACCGAACGCAGCCGGACTCCCCGTGAGTAGGCCTGATTGCCGAATTTCCACCAACGCCAATACATGTCCATGATAGATGGGGTGGTGTCATACCGGTGATGGGTGGCCTGAGCCGCGGGATCGTAAACGAAATCCCATCCTCGTTTGCGCAAGCGGGCACAAATATCCGGATCTTCCCCGCATGTGCGCATGGACTCGTTGTAGCCACCAATTTCAATGATCGCTGATTTGCGGAACAAGCTGTTACAGCCGTAAAGGAACGTTGGATTGCGGATGAACGAAGGACCCCACTCTTGAGCCATGCGAGCGCGACGCCATCGGTCGGCGACTGTCCGCTGAATCCCCTCGATTAGGCGGCCGCCGGCACCAACGACTTTCGGATCATCCAGGTGCGGCAATAAACTGGCAAGCCATGCAGGGTGGGCAACGCAATCAGCGTCAAAAGCTGCAACCAATTCATTGCGCGCTGCGGCCAGGGCAGTGTTGCGCCCGCCGGCAACACCCTTG
>Ga0210384_10003539_pt1 | contig 18013 bp, 14 predicted proteins | sample IncBWH2MmetaG_FD_160574 | JGI IMG/M metagenome (GOLD analysis project Ga0210384, IMG submission 160574) | Forest soil microbial communities from Barre Woods Harvard Forest LTER site, Petersham, Massachusetts, United States - Inc-BW-H-2-M | ecosystem: Environmental > Terrestrial > Soil >...
AGGCCAAGTCTTAAAAGGAAGCATGACTGACGCAAACCAAGTCCGAATCAACGAGCTGGCCCGTGAACTCGAGGTCAAGGCCAAAGCCATTATTGACCTGTTGCCGGGGTACGGCGTCACGGAAAAAAAGACGCACTCGAGCTCGATTCCAGTCGATGTAGCGGAAAAAGTCCGCAAAAATCTTCTGGGACAAGCGGAAGCCGAAGCGCAGGCAGAAGCCGCCGTCAAAGCGGACAAGGAAGCGAAGGATGCCGCTGCAAAGGCCGCGAGAATGAGGCCGGCTGCGCCAGCGGCGCCGCCAGCCGCAAGCGTTGCGCCTGCGGCGAAACCCGCGCCAGTGACGCCGATTGCGAAGCCGGCTGCTCCAGTGGTGGCCGCTCCGGCAGTTGCGCCGGTTGTGCCAAAACCGCCTGCCGCGGTTCCGATGGCGCCGCCGTCGGCTACGAAACCTGCCGCCCCGGCTGCGCCAGCTGCAATTCCGATTCGCCCCGCAGCGCCTGCCAGCCAGCCCGCAAGTCCGGTTGCAACGCGGCCTGCAACGCCTGCGGGAGCACAGCCTTCCGTTGTGCGGCCTGCGGCCGCTGCCCCTGGCGCGGCACCGGCACGCCCTGGCGTACGGCCCAGCACTCCCGCTCGGCCTCTTCCTACCGGAAATCGCGGCCCGCTGCCAACCGGCAATCGTGGGCCCGTTCCAGGTACAACACCGGGTTCCCGTTCCAGTGGCCCACGACCGGGTCAGCCCATGCGGCCTCAGCAGCCTGGCCAGGGAAGACCTTACTCGCCGCGTCCTAGTGGCTCAGGTGGCCCTGGTGGCGCACCAACCCGTCCTTTTGAGCAGCGCCGTGGACCGATGCCGACGGGCACCCGTCCTGGTCCGCGTGCACCCGGGCGTCCGGGGATGTTGCCGCCATTTCCAGAGAAACTGCCGCCAAAGGCGGAGCCGGGCAAGCCGCTCTATACACGCAAGCCGACCCAGCGCCAGCGGCCGGTGCTCGACAAACGCGAGCAGGAGGGTGAGCGCAAGCTGCATCCGACCCGCCAGCGTCCCGGTGCGGGCCGCGGCGGTGTTGCCGCCGTCATTGCGCCGCCGGAACCGCGCGCACCGCGCGAGGTGACCATTACCGAAGGAATCACCATTCGCGAGCTGGCGGAAAAACTGGATGTGCGCGCCAAGGAACTCTTGAAGAACCTGCTGGATCGCGGTGTCTTCGCGAGCATCAACCAGGCGCTGGACGTGCCCACAGCCACGACTCTTGCGGAAGCCTTCAGCGGCGTGGTCAGCGTCGTCTCCCTCGAAGAAGAGATGGTGCTGGAAGTCGCCAAGGAAGAGACCAAGGAAAGCTTGAAGCCGCGGCCCCCGGTAGTGACGGTCATGGGCCACGTGGACCACGGCAAGACGAGTTTGCTCGACGCCATCCGCGAAGCGGACGTCGCCGCGGGCGAGGCGGGCGGGATTACCCAGCACATTGGCGCTTATAAGGTAATGGTGAACGACCGCGCTGTCGTGTTCGTCGACACGCCGGGTCATGAAGCATTTACGCGCATGCGTGCTCGTGGCGCGAAAGTGACGGACATCGTCGTGCTCGTCGTGGCGGCGGACGACGGCGTTATGCCGCAAACGAAAGAAGCGATCGATCACGCCAGAGCCGCGAAAGTGCCCATCATCGTGGCCATCAACAAAATCGACAAGCCGGAAGCACAACTGGATCGCGTGAGGCGCCAGCTGGCCGATGTTGGACTGATGTCCGCCGATTGGGGCGGCGACACGGAATTCGTGGAAGTCTCCGCGAAAAAGAAGCAAGGCATTGAGAAGCTGCTCGAGACGATTCTACTGGTCGCGGATTTGCGCGAGCTGCGAGCCAATCCTGACGCTCCAGCGACGGGCACGGTTCTCGAATCGCGTGTGGACAAGGGCCGCGGCCCGGTAGCCACCATCCTCGTGCAAAACGGCACGCTCAATGCCGGCGACTTTTTCATTTGCGGCTCGGTATTCGGCAAAGTCCGCGCCATGTTTGACGATCGCGGCAGAGTGGTGAAGGATGCGCCGCCATCCACGCCGGTTGAAGTGCTTGGTTTGCAGGGCATTCCCGATGCGGGCGATCTTTTCCAGGTAACCGACGAAGCCAAGGCCCGGCATATCGTGGAGTATCGCCAGGGCAAGCAGCGCGATGCCGCGATGGCGCGCATCAGCGGCTCGCGCATTACGCTCGACCAGCTCCATGAACAGCTCAAGGCTGGCGACGTCAAGGAATTGGGAATCGTGATCAAGGCGGACGTGCAGGGTTCCGTTGAAGTGTTGAGCGAAATGCTGCCGAAGCTTTCTACGGACCAGGTGAAGCTGAAGATTATCGGTTCGGGCGTCGGCGCGGTGACGGAAAACGATGTACTGCTGGCTTCCGCGTCCGGCGCCATCGTGATTGCGTTCGGAGTGCGGCCAGACCGCAAAGCGTTGGACCTTGCGCAGCAGGAACATGTGGACATCCGCACGCACAACATCATCTACGAAGTGTCCGACGAGCTGAAGAAAGCCATGGAAGGCCTGCTCGAGCCCGTGGTTACGGAAACGTATCTGGGCCGCGCGGAAGTGCGCAACACGTTCCGCGTCAAGGGCGCGGGAACCATCGCGGGCTGCTACGTGGTCGATGGCATCCTGAAGAGGGACTCGCAGGTCCGCGTGCTGCGCGATGGCGCGGTGATTTACACCTCGAAGCTCAGTTCGCTGAAGCGCTTCAAGGATGACGCCAGCGAAGTGCGCACCGGATTCGAATGCGGCGCGGGCGTGGCCAATTTCAACGACATCAAAGTCGGAGACGTTCTCGAATGCTTCAGCGTGACGAAGACGAGCGCCGCCGAAGCTGCCGGACAGGGCGGCGGGTCCTCCGGCAAGAAATAAAGCGCAGGCTGTTCCCCGGAGCCGCTCATGCCGGTCGGTTTGCTCACCCTCGAACTGCATATTCCGGACGCGCAATCGCTGAAGGACAAGCGGCAGGTTTTGCGCAGCTTGAAGGACAAGCTGCGGCGCGATTTCAATGTGGCAGTGGCCGAGCTGGAGCATCACGAGGCCTGGCAGCGGTCCGTCGTGGGCGTCGTGACGCTTTCGAATGAAGAGAAGCACGTCAGAGAAATGCTGCAGAAAGTCCTGGACGAGGCCGATCGCATCCTGGGCTCGTTTTTGATCAACCAGGCGATCGAGGTTATTTAGGAAGCCGTGCAGGGACCCCGATGAGTCCAGCCAATCACCGACACGAACGCGTGGGCGAAGAGATCGCGCACGAAGTGAACGCCATGCTGGCGGGGGAGCTGAAGGACCCGCGTCTGGAAGGCATGGTGGTGGCCACGCAAGTTCGCGTGCAGCCGGACATGAAGCACGCCCGCGTGTTCATCAGCGTTACTGGCACCAGCAAGGAACAATCCGACGCCATCAAGGCGCTGGAACACGCTGCAGGCTACATTCGTCGCGAACTCGTTGAGCGGTTGCAATTGCGGCGCGTTCCGGAATTGCACTTCACGCTGGACCTTTCTCAAGAACATATCGAGCGCATCGAACAGTTGCTCAAGGACATGAAGAAGGACAAGCCGTCCGCGCCGGAACAGTAGTTAGTTCTTAGTTTTTTGTCGTTAGTAAGAATCTTAGACAAAAATTGTATTTTGCGAGGGCTCTGATATCCCGTTGGAAATCCTGTTCCGGACCGGCGACATTGATGCTGCGCGCCGATTAAATTCGAATCTCGAGTTTTGCACTAAGAACTTAGAACTAACAACTTAGAACTCTCAGAATGCCACGCCAGCCACAGCCGGCGCCGTTTGACGGCGCGCTCGTCATCAACAAACCCAAAGGGAAAACATCACACGACGTGGTGGATGCGGTGCGCCACCTGGCGGGATCCCGGCAAATAGGGCATCTGGGCACACTGGATCCGCTGGCGACGGGTGTCCTCGTATTGCTGCTCGGCCGCGCCACGCGGCTGGTGCAGTTTTACACAGGGCGCCGTAAACGCTACAAGGCCGGTTTTCGTTTTGGTTTTGCAACGGATGCATACGATTCCGACGGTGAAGCGCTGGGGCCGGATGTGGCGCCCGTGCTGGAGGCTGCAGGGTTGGAAAGATTTGCCGCGGAACGCGTCGGGCGGTTCGAACAGATGCCGCCTCCGTTTTCCGCGAAAAAAGTGAAAGGCCGTCCGGCGTACGAATTGGCGCGCAAGAAGCAGCCCGTCGAGCTCAAGGCCGTCGAGGTGGAGCTATTCGAATTCAAGTTGACGGAGATCGAAGGGAGCATCGCGCGCTTTGTGATTGAGTGCTCGTCCGGAACGTACATCCGCGCATTGGCCCATGAAATGGGGCAGAAGCTGGGATGCGGCGCGCATCTGGCGGAAATCGAGCGCACCGCGGTGGGAGAGTTTTCGCTGGAGCAGGCGATTCCGCTGGAAGAGCTTGCGGAAGCCAAAGCGGCCGGAAAATTCGGCGACTGCCTGATCCGGCTGGAACATCTGCTGCCCAATTTCCCGCGCGTCAATGTTCTACCGGTCATTGAAAAGCGCGTGCGTCACGGCTCAAAGTTCAACATCTCGATCGCCCAAATTCAACCCGGCCGCGCGGAAACACCTCCGGGGGCGACCATGCAACTCGACGGCGGCGAGCCAAAGGCTCCGCGGCTGCGCGTCTTCAACCAGCAGGAGAAACTGATCGCCATTGCCGAAGCGGTTGTGCCACGTACTTACCAACCCATCGTTGTTTTCGAGCCGCTGCCGTAGTCAGCTGTGCGGTGGTGAGAATCATTTCCCGCAAGGAGATTCCGTTCGAAAGAACGAACGGCCGATGAGGCGCGGCCGAATGCGGGCCTCAGGGCGGCGGCTGGCCGCCGGGCGCCGGTGGAGGTTGGCCGCCGGGGGCAGGTGTGGGCTGCAAGATGGGCGTGGGCGGAGTTCCCGTGCCAATGCTGCTGCGGCCGCCAGGAGTGTCGCCGCGCCCCGCGAAAATGGTCCGCGTGAGATGCTCTGCCCGCCGCAATCTGCGCGGCGTGATCAGAATCAGGAGTTCTGTGTCTTGAAACGAATTATTCCTTACTCCAAACGCGTAGCCCGCTCCGGGAATTTCGGCGAAGCCCGGTAAGCCCGTGATCGAGCGCGTTTCTTCTACATCCGTGAGCCCGCCGATCAGCGTTGGTTCGTCTTCTTTGACGCGCACGGTTTGCGAGAGCGTTCGATTGGAGATGATGGGAATGCCGTTCACGTTGCTTCCGGACAGCGCGCGGATTTCGAATTCGAGTTGCAACGTGACTTCATTGTTGGGATGCAGCGACGGCGTAGCTTTTATTTTTACGCCCAGATCGACGTATTCGGAACCAGGATACGGCTGCTGGTTCACTCCGGAACCTGCAAAAAGGCTTGCAGGGCTCAAGACCACGGTAACATCGCCGGCTGCGCCAGGCACATTGTTGGTGATAGCCACAGCCGGAAGACCGCCACTGACCAGCGGCGCCTCGACGATGGAAGTGGGAACTGACCCCGATGGGCCAGCCGGTGGTTCGAATCCAACGGTGAACAATCCGGCAGTGATCGCGAAAAATACTCGAAAAGTGTTCGAGCCCGCGGACGTGACGGCAATACCAGCGGTGCCATTCTCCGCGAAGTCTGCAATGGCGATCCCCGTGGGATTTGGCGAAGTGGCCAGGGGGGAATTCGGGCCAGCAACGAACGTGCCGTCCCCGTTGTTCAGGAGCACGGTGACAGTATTGTCCGTGTTGTTCACGATTGCCAGATCGGCGCTGGCGTTGCCATCGAGATCCGCGGATGCAATCGCCACAGGATTGATTCCCACGACGATGGGGGAACCCACGAACTCTGTGAATGTGCCATCGCCGTTGCCCTGCAGGACGACAACATTTCCTTGCGCCACCGAGGGATTGGCAAGTGTCATCTGATTGACGATGGCCAGATCGACTTTGCCGTCCGCATTGAAATCGCCAACCGTCATCGCCACCGGGCCGCTGACATTCGTCGGCAGCGCGAAGGGCGAGCCTGTGGCCTGCGTAAAGGTGGGATTCCCAGCGGTGTCCGCGCCTCCGAGAAAAACGGAGAGCGTGTTGTCCTTGAAATTGGTAACCGCAAAATCCTGGAAGCCGTCGCCGTTGAAGTCCGCGGTGACGATGGAGCTCGGCTGAATCCCCACAGGGATAGCCGTCGCGGGGGTCACGAAGGTGCCATCGCCGTTGCTGAATAAAATGTTGACGACGTTCTTGATCGGATCGGTCACCAGCAAATCGTGAAAACCTTTGGAAGTCAGCACCGTGGAAGCGATGGCTGGCGGGCTAGGCGGCGCGGCGATGAGTTTCGGCCCCAGCGAAATCGGAGAATTCGTGGCCGCGACGAAAGTTCCCTCGGCGCCGCTTTGATTTAGCAGGATAGTCACGGAATTATCGAGCTCGTTCACCGCGGCCAGATCAACTAGACCGTTGTTCAGGAAATCGGCAGCGACCAACGCCACGGGATCGACACCGGCCGCATAGGATGTGCTCGGGAAAGGATTGCTCGCGCCTCCCGGATTGGGAGTGAACGCGGATGTGGCCGTACTTCCGGAAAGCAGCGACAGGGTTACAGGAAAGCGGTCACCCACAAAAAACGACGCGGGCTTGCCGTCTTGCGCACGGAGCAGTACCTGACGCCCGCTGTGCACGAGCGAAAGGGCATCGGAGAAATCCGCGGCCGCGCCCGGTAGCGTCAGAAGAAACGTGGTCTTGCCGCCGCCAACGGCGATGAGCGGTGGAATCAAGGAGCTGATCGAGGTAACGCCCCCGGATCCGCTGCCGAAGATTCCCGCGAGAAGCGTTTGCAGCGCCGAAAGACTGTTCGCCTGGGTCAGCTGGCTGATCAAATTGGGAGGGATGGTGAAGAGCTGGGCCTTGGAAGGAGTTTCGATACCGAGTTTTCGCGCGGTATCGCGATCGACTTCGAGCAGCTCGATCTCCAGCATTACCTCCCCGCGCGCCCTTTCCGTTTGCCGGATCAATTCACCGGCCACCGCCAGGTGTTCAGGGGTATCACGGATGGTGATGGTGCGACTGCGCGAGTCCATCTCGATGTGCGTCGCTCCGGTGATGTCCCGCAGCACGCGCAGCATCTCGGTGATGTCCTCGGGACCCACCGAGGCAGGGAGCGGAAAGGTCTGCTCGGCCTCCAAACCGAACTGCTTGCGTTTTTCCAAATTGTCCTGAGCTACAAAAAAGAGCGTGGGATTCAGGGGGCGCCAGAAAGTGCCCGTCTCCGTGCCCAGGACCGAAATGGCTGTATAGAAGTCGGTATCTTCGAGCCGTAGATGGACGCTCCGCGCTGCCAAGTCCGGATCGAATGCCGCTTTCACACTGAAGAGTGCTGCTAACTGTTCGTAGACGGTCTTGGTGTCACCGCGCAGGTCGATCGGACGCCTTCCGCCTTGCGGGCGAAGCCGCGGCATGCCGGTGATTTCCGTTGGCGACGTTCTTGCCGGCTCGTCCTCCATCGTTTTCAATTGCGCGAGCCGTTCCGCGACGATGGTGGCGCCGGGATCGATTTGCAGGGCTACGGCAAGCTTCTCCGTGGCCTGATCCAAATGACCTGCCAGAGCGTCGCGCTCGGCAGCTTCGGTGTACGCTCGCACCAGCTTGGAGCGCAGCGCGGCGGCATGTCCGACGATGGTCTCGTCCTGTGGCGCGTAGTTTGCGGCCTCCTGGTAGGCCTCCAGCGCTTCCTCCAGGTGCCCAGCCGCTTCTGCCTTCGCGCCGCGCTCGGCAGCTTTCTGAGCTTTCTTCGGGTCTGGGCTGACCGCTGGAGTCTGCAAAGATGCAGCCGTTGGTGCCTGTGCCGGTAGCTGCAGGCAGACCAAGAGGACTGCCAGGATCAACGAAGCGGATTGGCGAAGAGCTCTCATGACCAGAGATTAGGATAACCTATTCGCGGCGTGGGGAAATCGGACTAGCTTGGTCCGGTTGACGCAAGTCCCTAGTTGCGGTAGACTTAAATCGTAGTTGCAAATCATTCACAACTGGAGTTTCCTTGCTCTCCGCATTCCTCATTGCACTTCGCGAAGGCGTTGAAGCCTCTCTCGTCGTGGGCATCATCCTAGTCTATCTTTCTCGCACAGGGCGCGGGCACCTGGCCCGTTTTGCGTGGTACGGTGTGGCGGCTGCGGCCGCGCTGAGCCTGGCCGTGGCGGTGGCCTTGGAGCGCTTCCGCATCAGCGAAGACGGCTTTGAAGGCTTGATGCTGCTGGTCGCCTCGGTGTTCGTTATTACGATGATCGTATGGATGAACCGAGTTGCGCGCCACCTGAAAAAAGAAATCGAGCAAAAAGTCGAAGCCTATGCCGTGCGGGCTGGAAAAGCTGCGGGCTGGGGGATTTTTCTGTTTGTGTTCCTGATGGTGCTACGCGAAGGCGCGGAGCTGGCACTGATTTTGCGCGCGGTGGAGCTTTCCAGTGAAGGGCTGCAGACCTGGATCGGGACGATTGCCGGAATTGGTGCGGCGGTGGCGGTGGGTTTGTTTTTCTTTAAAGGCACGCTGCGTGTGCCGCTGCACCGTTTTTTTGCCGTGACCAGCGCCATTTTGATGCTCGTGGCGTTTCAGCTTGCGCTGACGGGTTTGCATGAGCTGAGCGAAGCGCGCTGGCTGCCTTCGAGCAAGCAGGAGATGGCGCTGATCGGCCCCATCGTGCGGAACGAGTTGTTTTTCTTTGTGTTTATCTTCGGAGCGGCGGCGCTGCTGGTGCTCCGCGAGTGGCAATCGGCGTCGCACGGCCAGGCAGCGAAAGAAGCTGCTGGCGAAGCGGAGAAGCGCTTGCTCGAATCGCAGAATCGTCGCCAGCGGCGATGGATCATTGCTGCGGCAGGCGCATGCCTCGTAGTGATCCTCGCGTTGACAGCCGATTTTATTTACGCGCGCGCGAATTCCGCGCCACCCGCGGCGCGAGCCGTTGCCGCCATTGGCAACGAGGTGCGCATTCCCTTGAGCGAAGTGCAGGATGGCGCGCTTCATCTTTACACCATCACCGCGGGGAATCAGTCGCTGCGGTTCCTGATTATCAAGAAACCGAACGGCTACGGAACGGCATTGGACGCCTGCCGGATTTGCGGCGCGGAAGGCTATCGCCAGGACGGACAGAATGTAATTTGCCGGCACTGCGGTGCGGCGATTTATGTGCCGTCGATTGGAGACCAGGGCGGTTGTAATCCCATCGGTGTGCCGTCGCACAGCGATGGTGGCGATCTGGTGCTGGACGTTTCCGGCCTCGTTGCCGCTACCAAGGAGATTCCTCAGTAGGGGATCTTGAGAAGCTGGTGTTGGAGAGAACTCGTAGGGGAAAGTTTTCGGTTGTCAGTGATCAGTTTTCAGTAAGAAGACAGAAAGTAAGTAGCGCTCAACAGAATTCTTCACTGAGAACCGAATACTGAAGACCGAAAACTAAGAACTAAGAACTAAGAACTAAGAACGGAAGATATTTCCACGGCCATGTTCTTGCGACTCGTCGCCGATTCTTTTGGACGCCGCCCGCGCCACAAACTCCTGACCGGAGCGGCGCTGGCGCTCGGCATGGGCGTAGCCACTGCGGCGCTAAGCGTGTCGCTGGATGTTGGCGATCGGCTCGCAAAAGAATTCCGCAGCCTGGGCGCAAATCTTCTGGTCACGCCGCAAGCGGACTCGTTGCCGCTCGAAATTGGCGGCGTAGATTACCGCCCCGTGAATGCCGGCGCGTATCTCCCCGAAGCCGACCTGCCGAAACTAAAAACAATTTTCTGGCACAACAACATTATCGCCTTCGCGCCAATCCTCGAAGATCAAGCCACCGTGTTCGTCGACGTCCCATCGGCGAACCTGAATTCATTGCGATCATATGTCACTCTTCACCCAGCTGAACCCAGGCCTGTCTCGATTATCGGTACGTGGGCTCAACACAAGGTTTCCCTGTCTGATGGTTCGACTTTTGTGACCGGGATTGACAAGACAAACCCGTGGTGGCAAGTCGAAGGGCGCTGGTTTAATGAGACTTCGAGTGAATGCCTCGTTGGCCAGGCACTGGCTCGCCGCATGGGACTTCACGTTGGACAACGCATCTTTTTAGGTGGTTCTGGGCCACATGTAATTCTTCGTTCTTCCCTGCCTGAATTCCTCGTAACTGGCATCCTCACGACCGAGAGCTCAGAGGACCAGGCGGTTATTCTTCCGCTCAGCGCTGCCCAAAAGCTCTCTGAACGCCCCGGCCAGTACCGCAATTTGTACGTCAGCGCGTTGACGAAACCCGAAGATGATTTTGGGCGACGCGATCCGAAGACGATGAATGCTGCTGATCTGGAGCGTTGGTCCTGCAGCCCGTATGTTTCGTCCATTGCGTATTCGATCAAGCAGGTCTTGCCTGGCGCGGATGTGCGCGTGATTCGTCGCGTGGCGGAGGGCGAAGGGCAGATCCTCACGCGCGTGCGCATGCTGCTGTGGCTGGTTACAGGAGCGGCGCTTCTGGCGGCCGCGCTGGCCGTTGGCGCGTCTTCGGCAGCATCGGTAATCGAGCGGCGCACGGAGATCGGGTTGATGAAGGCGCTCGGCGCTGGTTCAGGCACAGTCGGCTTCCTGCTCGCCGCGGAACAACTCCTGCTTGCATTTGTCGGCGGCGGAACCGGCTACGCGCTAGGAATTGTCTTGGCGCGACTTCTCGGTGAAAGAATCTTTGGCGCGGCCCCCGAGCCGTCTGCAATCGTTTTTCTTGTGATTGTCGCGCTTGCCATCGGCGTCACGCTTCTCGGCAGCGCCATCCCCCTCCGCCGCGCCTCGCGCTACGAACCGGCGCCCATCCTGCGAGGCGAGTGATGGCCTCTCTCCGTACCGCCAATCGCGCCATGTTCTGGCGCATCATCCGCCGCCTCCTCGGCGCCAATCGTGGCCGCCTCTTCGTCATGCTGCTGGCCCTAGGCGCCGGCGCCGCCGTCACCTCCGCCCTCCTCAATCTTCAAATCGACGCCAAGCGCCGCCTCACCACCGAATTTCGCGCTTTTGGCCCGAACATTCTTATTACTCCTGGTCCTGATCCGCAAAGGACGTGGTCACCAACGCTCCCAGACTCCCTGGTGGCATCCGTCGCCTCGGCGCTTCCAGGAAAAGACGTGAACGCTGTCGGATTCCTTTACGTTTTCTCGAATGTTCGGGTTGGCAAACTTCACGGTCCAGGCCCTTACGATGATCCGTCCAAACTGCCTCTCCGCGCTGTCATCGTGGGCTATTCCTCGGAAGCCTTTCTGCATCTGCTGCCGCACGGAACGCTTGAAGCATCTCAGCCGCTCGGTTACAAAACTCCCCTGTGCTATATCGGTGCAAGTGTTGCCTTACGGTTGAAGGCAAATGCGCGGGACTCGATTGCACTGAATCCCTGGAATGATTGCTTCGTCCAGGAAGTGGATACCTACGGCGGGCCGGAAGATAGCCAAATCTTCGTGGACTTGGAGACCGCGCAGCGAATTGCAGGTCTGCCTGGAGCCATTAGTCTTGTGGAGGCCCGCATTTCTGGAACGTCGCAGCAAGTCGAGGAAGCCACCCGAGCGGTGCAGCGCCAAATTCCCGGAGCCGATGTTCGCGCTGTCCGGCAATTTACCGAGGGCGAAGCGAAGATTTACAACCGTATCAGCGGTCTGTTGACGGCGACGGTAGGAATCGTACTGTTGCTTACCGGGCTGTGCGTGATGGCGGCGATGACCAACGTGGCGATGGAGCGGAAGATGGACGTCGGCTTGATGAAAGCGATTGGTGGCTCGATGCGCAGAGTGCTGCGGTTGTTCCTCGCAGAGGCCGCGTTGCTAGGCCTTGCAGGCGGCGTAATCGGCGCCGCGCTTGGCATATTTCTCTCCATCGGTTTGGGAAAAGCCGTGTTTGGTGTCGCGGCGCGCCCGCGGCTGATTGTGTATCCTGTAGCTGTGGTGCTGACGGTGATTGTCGCGATTCTCAGTGCTTTTCCGCTGCGGCGGCTGGCAAGCATCCGCCCCGCATCGGTTTTTCGAGGTGAAGCGTGAGTGCGGTCGTTCCAGCGCCGCCGCTGACCGCGGCGACGCAAGTGGTCATCGAAGATTTGACCAAGCAGTACGGCGTTCTGCGCGCGCTCGGTGGCGTCAGTTTCAGCGTCAACACCGGCGAGTGGGTTGCGCTTATGGGCCCCTCCGGTTCAGGGAAAACCACGCTCATCAACATTCTCGGCGGGCTGGACACGCTGACCTCCGGCCGCGTGGTCGTCGATGGCATCGACCTCTCGAAACTTCGGGAAAACGAGCTGGTCCGTTACCGAGCAGAAAAAGTCGGCTTCGTTTTCCAGCAATTCCATCTCGTGCCGTATCTCACCGCAGTGGAAAACGTGATGCTCGCGCAGTATTTCCACAGCCTCACCGATGAAAAGCAAGCCGAGGAAGCATTGAAGCGCGTCGGCCTCGGCGATCGGCTGACGCATCTTCCCGCGCAACTCTCCGGCGGCGAGCAGCAGCGCGTAGCCATCGCCCGCGCACTGATCAATCAACCAAAAATTATTCTTGCCGACGAGCCCACGGGAAACCTCGACGAAGCCAACGAAGAAATCGTGCTGCAGATTTTCCGCGAGCTTCACAAATCCGGGCACACCATCCTGATGGTCACGCACGACCCGGACATCGCGCGCCAGGCGGACCGCCGCATCGAACTTGCCCACGGTCATCTGCATTTCGATACGCTCCAGCACGGCCCAAGCCACCCGCTCAATTGCCCGCTGGCGGACACTGCGGACTGCTGCACTCCTGTCTCGACCGACGACGAAATCCGCTTCGATCACTTGCTCGAACAAATCTGGGTTTGCGGTGAGGAAGGGAAGCCCGCTCAAGCGGGACTACTGCACGCCTCTGGGCCAGCCGGAAAGCTCCCCCTCGTCACAGAAGAACCTGCGACGCGGGTGCTCTCGCGCATGTCCGATCTTCGTTTGGTGCAGATGCAAAATGGAGAAGTTCAACTGACAGCCGTGGGCAGCCAGCGTGCACGCGACGTCGTCCGCCGTCACCGCCTGGCCGAGCGCCTCTTCAAGGACACTTTTTCCATCGACGATTCCGAAGCGCACACGCAAGCCTGCAAATTCGAACACATCATCAGCCCGGAACTCGACCAGCGCATCTGCACTTTTCTCGGCCACCCCAAGACTTGCCCACACGGGAATCCCATTCCACCGGGCGATTGCTGCGACGGAAAGCCTAAGGCCTGACTCTTACGCGAAATATGCCGACTCCTCTCGACCCGCGAAAAAAACCAACCAGCATCAAGATTCACATTTCGAACGGTGCTGGCATAGACATCACCTGGGCCGACGGCCACGCGAGCCATTACGACTTCGCCTATCTGCGCGAAGAGTGCCCTTGCGCTACCTGCAATGACGCGCGAGAAAAGAAAGCCTCGCTTGGAGAATCAATTCCGGCGCTAAACCCTTCTCCCCTGTTGCCGATGTTCAAACCCAAGCCGCGCGCCCAGGCCGCCACGCAGATCGGCAGCTACGCCATTCAGTTGAATTTCTCTGATGGCCACTCCACAGGAATCTACAGCTACGACTATTTCCGCATCATCTGCCCGTGCGCCGAATGCGCCAAAGCCTTCCGCACCGCCGCCGCCGGCTGACCCTCCACGCCAGTTGTTTCTTGTCTCGTTTCTATGGAATCCTCTGAATAGTTTTGTGTGATCTTCCCCCAATCGAGGTGACCAATGGCCTGCGAAGCCCAAGAACTGAAACACGTTCCGCTGTTTGCACTGTTGGATGACGAGGAAGCCGCCGTTCTCGCCAGTCAAGTCGAGGTGAGGCATTTTGCTCCGCGACAGCGCATCTACAAAATCGGAGATCAAGCCGGTCAAGCTTACGTGATGATGTCCGGCCGCGTCCGCGTCTCGACTGTCGACGAAGATCATCAAGAGGTCGTGGTGGACGAGCCTTCCCACGGTGAGTTCTTTGGCTTCGCCTCCATGCTGGAAAAGACTCCCCACCAAACCGATGCAACCGCCCTCGAGGAAACCACCTGCCTCGAAGTCTCCCGCGAAGACATCGCCGTCCTCCTGCAGCGAAAGCCCCATGCGGGGATGGATATGCTCACCGTCCTCGGCAAACAGTTTCACGCTTCCCAGCAGCTGGTACGCCTCCGGGCCAATCGTCATCCCAACGAAGTCATCGAGAAACAAGCCACTTTTGGCGAGCGCATCGCCGATGTGGTCGGCCAATTCGGAGGCTCCTGGACTTTTATTATTATCTTTACGATTGTGGGCAGCCTCTATGTGGCGGCAAACGTATTGTTGAGGAAAGCTGGCTGGGATCCTTATCCCTTCATTCTGCTCAACCTGTTTCTTTCCTTGCTTGCCGCCGTCCAGGCGCCCGTTATCATGATGAGTCAGAATCGCCAGGACACAAAAGACCGCCTGCGCGGTGAACTGGACTTCGACGTGAACCGCCGGGCCGCTTCGGACATTCAAGGTTTGGCTCGAAAGATCAATCTCCTCGGTGACAAAATGGGTGATATTGAAGACCTGATACGCCAAAAGGGACCAAGTACCGGCGCATCTGGTCATGCACATTAGAGCCAGGTAGATCTTTTGGCTCGTATACGGGGCGTCCAGCTAGACTTAGTGCCCCAAAAATGCGAGCATTTTAGTCTGCAAGTCAGCGAAACCCATACATGAGCAGCACTCCCATTAGCCCTGCTGCCGCAGGCAGCCGTGGCAACGGTATTCCGCGTGTCATCGTCGCCACCACAGCCCTCCTGACATTCATTTCGTTCTGGCGAGCGGCAGCCATCGTACTGAATGACCTGGCTTCGTCGGCTTACTACGCCGGGGGCGAAGCAGAAGGCTACATCGGCAAGACTGCCCCGTGGTTCATTCTCGCCATCATGTTGTTTTCGTACGCCGTGCGCGCCGTTTACGTGGAAAGCTGCAGCATGTTCGTGCGCGGCGGCGTATATCGCGCCGTGAAAATGTCCCTCGGCGGGACGCTCGCGAAATTCAGCGTTTCCGCGCTCATGTTTGATTACATCCTGACCGGGCCGATCAGTGGGGTTTCCGCGGGCAAGTATCTTGCAGGATTGATTGACGACCTCCTGCAGTATTTTCACGTGAGCGGCCCATTGGCTTCCGGAACCATCAGCTTCATTGCCGCGAGCTTTGCCATTGTGGTGACGATTTATTTTTGGTGGCAGAACACCAAAGGCGTCCACGAATCCAGCGAAAAAGCCTTGCAGATCATGAAGCTGGTCACCGTGATGGTGATCCTGCTGATCAGCTGGTGTATCTACACCGTGGCCGTGCGCCATTCGGCCTTGCCGCCGATGCCGCACCCGCGCAACTTGCGGCTCAGCACCAGCGCCCTCGGGTGGCTCGCGCACAGCAGCCTTCCCCACATGTTTGGCATCATCGCCATTTTCATCGCCCTCGGGCACTCCGTCCTGGCAATGAGCGGCGAGGAGTCGCTGGCGCAGGTCTATCGCGAAATCGAAAGCCCCAAGCTCCCCAACTTGAAGAAGGCTGGGGCGGTCATTTTTATCTACAGCCTGGTGTTTACCTCCCTGGTTTCCTTTTTTGCCGTGATGATTATTCCAGACGACGTCCGCCAGCATTTCCTGGAAAACCTGATCGGCGGGCTGGCCATGAATCTCGAAGGGCCGTTTTTCGCCCGGCTGATCTTCCACGGATTCGTCGTTGTGGTAGGCACCTTGATCCTGGCGGGCGCGGTGAACACCGCCATCGTTGGTTCGAACGGCGTGCTGAACCGCGTCTCCGAAGACGGCGTGCTCAGCGCATGGTTCCGGCAGCCACACAAGCGGTTTGGGACCAGCTATCGCATCGTCAATATCGTTGTGGCGCTGCAAATCGTCACCATCATCATCAGCCGCGGCGACGTCACTTTCCTGGCGAACCTCTATGCCTTCGGCGTGATCTGGAGTTTCGCCATGAACGGCCTGGCCGTGCTCGTCCTCCGCTACACCAGTCCAGGCCAGCGCGAGTTTCAGGTCCCTTTGAATTTTACGATCCGCGGCGTGCAAATCCCCGTCGGGCTGGGCTTGATCACTTTAGTGCTCTTCCTAATCGCCATCGTAAACCTTTTTACCAAGCCCATCGCCACCATGGCCGGCGGTGCTTTCTCCGTCTTGCTTTACATGGTGTTCACGATCTCGGAGCGCCGCGGTAGACGCGGCGGAGCTGCGCACGTCGAGATGGATCAGTTCAATCTCGAGTCGGAAGGCGAATTGACTCCTGAGGCTGTGGGCGCGCGGCCGGGCAACATCCTGGTCCCGATCAGCAACCATTACGCGCTCTATCATCTGGGAAATGTGCTGGACCGCATCAAGCCTGGGCGCCGCGACCTTGTGGTGCTGCATGTCCGGCTATTGCGGCGTTCGGCCTCCGGAGAGAATGAACTCGACGCCGATCAGCTTTTCGGAAGCATCGAGCAGCAGCTCTTCTCCCAGGCACTCTCCATGGCCGAAAAACGAGGGAAGTCTATCCGTCTTGCGGTTGTCGCTGCCAATGATCTGTGGGACGGCATTTTGCGTGCCGCGACATCTTTGCAATCGAGCACCATTGTGGTGGGGCGCTCGACTAAAGAATCAAACGAGGAGCAAGCGCGGCAGATCGGTGAGGCCTGGGAAAAGCTTGGCGATCAGAAGCCGCAATTCAATCTGGAAATCCATTTGCCCAACGGGGACAAACTGTATAAAGTCCTTGGCCCGCACGCTCCGAATCTGACCTCCAACGAAGTCAATCTATTGCATCGGCTGTGGCTGCGGTTCAGCGACGCCGTAGCGCCCCTGGAAATGCACCATCACGACGTCGTGCATTTCGCGCTGGAAGAAGTGCAAAAGGAGGTCGAGGAAGGACACGAAGACATCGTGGTCAACCGCCTCCGCGCCCACCTCGAAGGCAACCAGAAGAAGAAAGCGCCGAAACCCTGAGGCCGGCAGTTAAGCGAGCTGCGATGTGCAATGTCCGCAGCGTTTTGCCGCTGGCGGAATCGGCATGGCGCACTGCGGGCAATCCTTGGTGGTGGGTGCAGGAGCAGGAGCCGGTTTCGCCGCGAATCGATTAATCTGCTTCACTACGAGAAAGACGCACAAGGCGACGATAAGAAAATTGACGATGGTGTTCAGAAAAACCCCATAGTTCAAAGTGGCCGCGTGCGCTGCTTTCGCCGCGGTCAGCGAGTCGTAACTCTTGCCGTCCAAGCTGAGGAAAAGCCCCGAGAAATCCACGTTGCCGAGTAGTTGCCCCAGTGGCGGCATGAGCACGTCCTCCACAAGCGACGCAACAATCTTTCCAAACGCCGCACCGATGATCACCCCGACCGCCAAATCCATCACATTGCCACGCATGGCGAATTCCTTGAATTCCTTGAGCATGAGCTTTCTCCTCTGTTCTTTCGAAGCGGGTCAACTATCTCATTAACGGAATTTGGTCCGTGGGCGGACCGTCTATGCCACGGATTATATCCGAAGAGAACGCACAAGCTAGAGCGCGAACGGGGAAAATCGTATTACGGCCTCCAGCGCCTACCGCGGCCGAAGAACCAGCACTGAGCCGATGATGCCGCGTAGCACTAGCAATCCGCCAGCGGCTGCCAGCATCGGCGCTACCCACGGAAACGGCACGCGCGAAATAACCAGCATCAGAATTCCCAGCAGCGCCAGTGAAAGCCCGCGCGTCCAATTCTCCCAGCGCAACCACCATTGGCCCGGTCGGTAAAGCGCTCGCAGACCCCACAGGATTAGCGCCACGCTGAGGATCAGCCAACTGACGCTGTGCCGGTCGACCGCGATGCGCTGCACAACAGCCATCCACGCCACAAGAGCGCCGAGCATCACAAAGATCAATTCGATGACTAATCGCAGGAGCCGCTCGGGCGTGAGCATTGCTGTAACGTGCGCTTAAGCGACGCGTTCGATACGCAGCTTCTTGATGGACACCGGTGTTTTCGGGCGGTCGTTCGAATCGCGCGGCACATTCGAAATCTTGTCCGCCACGTC
>Ga0210384_10003540_pt1 | contig 18008 bp, 17 predicted proteins | sample IncBWH2MmetaG_FD_160574 | JGI IMG/M metagenome (GOLD analysis project Ga0210384, IMG submission 160574) | Forest soil microbial communities from Barre Woods Harvard Forest LTER site, Petersham, Massachusetts, United States - Inc-BW-H-2-M | ecosystem: Environmental > Terrestrial > Soil >...
TTTGCGGCCGGAGCACGCGAGAGCTGGAAGACGTCTGTGAGGCAATTATTCCTGCGGCCATCCGTCGCGACATTGAGGTCTTTTATGTGAAAGATGAGCCCGACTTCGACCGCGTCGGCAACATCGCTGCCCTTCTGCGCTTCCGCGCCGACCAGAGCAAAAACGGACTCGCCGTCGCCTCCTAACAGACGCTGCCAACTCTACGTCATCTGACGACGGTCACTAATCGTCTCCTGCGCAGCCTGGCGAAAAAATCCTCATGCTATTCTGTTTCGCTCTTAAAGCTTTCCCTAGGAGGCTAGCGTGACTTTTTCGCGCCGCGATTTTATCGCCGCCGCAGTCCTCGGTTCTGCGTCTCTCCGAATGCAAGGTCAGGACAGGAGCCAGCAGCCGTCGACCAAGCCAGAAAGTGGAACCGGGGCAGGGAAGCGTCCAATCATCATTTGCGCCAACAACGGATATGCTTACCTCGATGGTGCCTACGTCTTTCTGAAAAATGGTGGCGACACCCTGGATGCCGCTCTGCAGGTCGTCAAAGGTCCCGAAGACGATCCCAAGGACGACACCGTCGGCCTGGGTGGCTTGCCCAATGAGGAAGGCGTAGTCGAACTCGACGCTTGCTGCATGCACGGCCCTACGCGCCGCGCCGGATCGGTGGGCGGCGTGCGCAATATCAAGAACGTATCGTTGGTTGCTAAGGCAGTCATGGAGCACACCGGCCATGTCATGCTAGTGGGAGAAGGTGCGGAACGCTTCGCTGTGGCCATGGGATTCGCGCGCGAAAACCTGCTGACGGAACACTCGCGCAAGATTTGGCTGCTGTGGAAAGAGTATTACTCTACCAAAGACTGGTGGGGACCGGGCCTCGCCGATCCGCACTGGCAAGCACCCGAGAAGCCGCAGTCAGAGCTGTGGCGCGAGCGGTTTCGCCGTCTACAGGAACGCGCGGCAGATCTCGGTATCGAACCGGAGTTTCGCCGAGCTGCCATTCGCCGCGTAGTGTTTCCTCCTACTGGCACGATTCACTGCTCCGCGCTAAACCAGAAAGGTGAGATTTCAGGCTGCACTACCACCAGCGGTCTAGCCTTCAAGCTTCCTGGACGCGTCGGCGACTCTCCTATCGTTGGCGCGGGCTGTTACACCGATCAGGATGTGGGTTCGGCCGGTGCTACAGGCAGCGGAGAAGAAAATATCAAAGTTGCGGGCGCGCACACCATCGTCGAAAACATGCGGCACGGTTTGTCTCCGCACGACGCCGGCATGGACGCGCTCAAGCGAATTGCTCGCAACTACAACAATGACATGAACAAACTGCGCTTCGTGGATTTGACCTATTACATCCTGCGCAAAGATGGGACCTACGCTGGGGTTTCGCTCTGGCAGGGCTACTCGGTTGGCAATCCCCACAAAATCGCGGTGCATGACGGCACGCTCCGCGCCGAAATCGCTTCGCCATTGTTCAGCGGATACTCGCAGGAGTTTCCACCCTTCCCGCCCATCCCCGAAGATTTGAAGAAGGATTCGGAGTATCTGAGATAGGCGAGAGCAAAAAAACCCAAGGTTTTCTGCGGCTAGAATGAAGTCGTCGGTTTACACGGAAATAGTGTACACTATTAACGTATGAAGAACATCACTTTGAGCGCCGACGAAAGTCTTATTGAGCAAGCGCGGCTGGTGGCGCGGGCGCAGCACAGAACGCTGAATGCAGCCTTTCGGGAATGGCTGGAACAGTACGCCGCCCAAGCGGGAGGTGGTGCGGCCGTCGATGCACTTATGCGTCGCCTGCGCCACGTGCGTTCCGCGGGGCCCTACACCAGGGACGAGATGAATGAGCGTTAGATTCTTCCTCGATACCAACATCTTCGCTTACACGTTTGATACCAAGGCCCCCGCGAAGGCGAAGCGAGCGACACAGCTCATTCGACAAGCTGCCGACACCGGGAAGGGAATCGTAAGCTATCAGGTCGTCCAAGAATTCTTCAATGTTGCTTTCCGCCGTTTTCCGCAACCCATGAATGTAGCTGAGGCCGAGCAATACCTGATCACTGTGTTCCGTCCGCTGCTCGCAATCCAGTCGTCGCCCGCTCTTTACGTCGAAGCATTTCGGGTGACCGCCAAGCATCGCTTGTCCTGGTACGATTCCCTCATCGTTGCCGCTGCGCTTCAGGCCCAGTGCAGCAGACTATACAGCGAGGACCTACAGCACGGGCGAGAGCTTGAGGGCCTGCGAATCGAGAACCCGTTTTTGTGAGCGTCACCTAGCCCGCCAACCTTTCTTAGAACTTCACCCTCACGTCCGGTCCCTTATCGAGGTGGATACTATCGATAAACCGCACCTTGCCGGTGCGCAAGGTCATGATCACCGACGACGTCCTCGTGCCCTCGCCAAAGAAGCGCACGCCCTTCATTAGCGCGCCTTCGGTAACGCCCGTGGCCGCGAAGATGAGTTGCTTGCCGGGAGCGAGGTCTTCGGCTTCGTAAATTTTCTTCTTGTCTTTGATTCCCATGCGCGCAATGCGCTCCTGGAGTTCCGGTTTATTGACCACCAGACGTCCGAGCATGTATCCATTAACGCAGCGGATGGCGGCCGCTGTAATGACGCCTTCCGGCGCACCGCCCGAACCCATGACCGCGTGCACGCCAGTGCCCTCGACCGCTGCCGCGATGCCAGCTGAGAGATCACCGTCGCCGATCAGCCTGATACGAGCGCCAGCAGCGCGGATATCCGCGATAAGCTTTTCGTGGCGCGGCCGGTCAAGGACAACAATGACGAGATCCTCGACATCGCGCTTCAGCCGCCTGGCAAGATTTTTCAGATTCTCGACCACCGGTGCATCGAGATCGACTGCGTTCTTGCAGGAAGGACCCACGACAATCTTTTCCATGTAGCAGTCCGGAGCATGCAGCAACCCACCCCGCTCCGATGCAGCCAGCACTGTGATGGCGCCCGGCGCTCCCGTGGCGCAGAGATTCGTGCCCTCCAGGGGGTCGACCGCGATGTCCACTTCCGGCACCTCGGTCCCATCGGGAAACTCCGCGCCAACTTTTTCGCCGATGTAGAGCATGGGCGCTTCATCACGTTCGCCCTCGCCGATCACAATGACGCCGCGCATGGGGATAGAGTCCATGGTCTGACGCATGGATTCAGTGGCAACCTGGTCTGACAGCTTGCGTTCCCCCCGACCCATGGTGTGGGCCGAAGCGATGGCGGCGGTCTCCACCACTCTCAAGAATCTCGATGCCAGATCGCTCTCGATGTTTTCGCCAAACGTTCTGGCCTTGACCTCGGGCTTGGTGTTGGTCGCCATGAGTGCCTCCTGGATGAGCGCGGTCAACGACTATACCGCCAAGGGGCAGGAGAGGGAAAGCACTGCCAGATCAACGAGTGATTAGGTATGTTTTGTTTTGGGCGCCGGAAAACGCGTCGAGTGCGATCGAGCACATTTTGCTCGTTTTGCTTTCTAAAAACACCGAACGGGTAGAACAGCACTCGCTACAGGGTTTCCTGTATTTTCCATACAGAATCCCTCATGTGCGCCGCCAGACCACACATGCAACGTTGAGGCTCTAACACATAAGACGTGCAACTCGAATGCGCTGCATTCATCCTCAGGAATCGGCATCATAACGGATGAATTTGGCAAGGTGTTTGCTCAAATTCCCAAAGCGCGAAATTTCGCAGGAGGATTTCATGAACAAACGCAATCACTCTTCGTGGTTAGTTATCACATTGGCTCTGCTCCTTGGCACGATGTGTCTCGGTGCTCAGCTCAACGCGCAGCAAGCCGCGCCGCCGCCGGACCAGCCATCTCAGAGTCAGCCGGACGCCCAACAACCATCGCAACAAGATCAATCACAACAATCGGGGCAGGCGCCCAGTGATTCTCAAAAACAGGCGCCCGATCAGTCACAGCAACAAGGACAGGCGCCAAGTGAATCACAAAAACAAGCACCCGGTGCGCAGTCACAGTCGCAAGGCCAGACCTTCGTGGGTACGATCGTAAAGTCGGGCGACAAGTTCGTTTTACAGGATGCTAGCGGCACCTCGTACGATATCGACCACCAGGATTTAGTGAAGAAGTTCGAAGGGAAACAGGTCCGCGTGAATGGCACGCTCGACCAAGACACCAAAACAATCCATATGAAATAAGCACCCCTAACTTCCCATGTCTCGCATCCTCTTGCGAGGCATGGGATTTATGGCAAAACCGCAAGGATTCACTCCCAGTCGTTCTTGAGAAACCCGTCCTCTATTTTTTACAATTTTTCATCTGGCCCCTATGCCTCGGGGCGTAGAATGTTGACCTGCACTTTTGCCACTTCTATTCCGGCCAAATGGCCATACTAGAAAAGGAGAAATAACATGGCAGGATCAGCGAAACCAGTTCCCAAGGGTTTTCACACGGTTACTCCGTCTTTGGTAGTCCGAAATGCGGCGCAAGCGATTGATTTTTATAAGAAAGCGCTGGGCGCCGAGGAACTCATGCGGATGGCGACTCCCAATGGCAAGATCGGACATGCCGAGCTAAAAATCGGCGATTCGATCATTTTTCTTACCGAAGAAAGCCCGGAGATGGGCAACAAGTCTCCACAAACTCTGGGCGGAAGCGCTTCCAGCCTCTACCTCTATGTGGAGGACGTTGATAAAGCCTTCCAACGGGCAATCGATGCGGGCGGCAAGTCCACCATGCCCGTAGCCGATATGTTCTGGGGTGACAGGTTTGGCACATTCTCGGATCCTTACGGGCATAGCTGGGGTCTGAGCACACACGTGCAAGATCTATCGGAACAAGAGATCGAGAAAGCGGCCAAGGATTTCTACGCTCAGATGGCGAAGCAGCAACCGCAGAAGAAGACTGCGTAAGAGCAGGTTGAAAAGCTGTCATTTCTGAAAAGAGAGCGACGAGGAATCTGGACATCACTTCGCAGGAAGTAACAGGTTCCTCGCTCCGCTCTGGTTCATGTGCCTAATTCAAGCTGATTTTTCTGTAGCGGGAGACTTTGCGAATAGGATTTCAATCACCAGCAAGCCGGCTCCAATCACAATCGCGCTGTCGGCCACGTTAAAAGCAGGCCATTGATATTGGCCGATGTAAAAGAGAAAGAAGTCCACCACGCGGCCGCTGACCAGGCGGTCCCACAGATTCCCCAGCGCGCCGCCGAGGATCAGCGCCAGGCCCACTCCCGTCGTGTTCATGGAGTGACTGTTTCGCCACAAAAGGGCGCTGACGATTACCAGGGCCACCATCGAGAATAGGACCAGCAAAGCAATCTTCCATTCTGAAGGTGAATCAGCGAATAAGCCAAAAGCGGCGCCACGATTCTCCACATGCGTGAGCCGGAAAATACCCGGAATAATCTGTCTGGAGTCGTGCAGCGGAATGTTCCTAGCTACCGCCCATTTCGCCGCCCGATCGAGACACACCACCAGCAGCGCAATCAGAAGGTGAAACCTGCGCATGGCGTAACGGTTGGTCATCGCGGCTGTTGAATCCTGCACGGTTCTCTAGCCTCCGATTTCCTTGAGCACCGCGCTGCAGCGTTCACACACCGTCGGATAGTTCGGGTTTTCGCCCACAAGCGTGGAATAATTCCAGCAGCGCTCGCACTTCGGGCCGTCGGCTTTCTTCACTTGGACGTTTACTCCACCCGTGCCGTTTCCTGATCTGCCTTGCTGCAACACAACTGCGGAGACAATGAAGACGTAGCGGAGTTGATCCTCATATCTCTTCAGCACGCTATAAACGGGATCGGCGGCCGCTATCTCCACTTTAGCTTCTAAACCCTTCCCGATCAGCTTAGCGTTGCGGGATTCTTCCAATGCCTTCATCACTTCTTTGCGAACCGCCCGTAGCGTAGTCCAATCTTCGCGCTGCCTGGGATCATCGGCCAAACCGGCGCCAGAAACCGTGTCTTCCGCTGTCGGAAATAACGCCAGATGCACGCTCGCTGGCCGATCTGCCGTGACTGGGAGGTAACGCCAGACTTCATCGCAGGTGAAGCTCATGATCGGAGCCAGCAGACGAACCAGGACCTCGCCAATGCGCCACAGAGCTGTCTGCGCCGCACGTCGTCCCACGGAATTGGGGGCGTAGGTATAAAGGCGATCTTTGATTATGTCGAAGTAAAACGCACTCAGATCCACCACGCAGAAATCACTCACGGTGTGATAGATTTTGTGGAAAGTGAATTCTTCGTAGTATTGGCGCACCTCAGCGGCCATCGCCGAAGTCTGGCGAAGCATGTATTGATCGAGAGCTTCCAACTTCTCCCACGGCAGAGCATCACGCGCGGGTTCGAAGTCATACAGGTTGCCGAGCACATAGCGAAACAAATTATTACGAATGGTTCGGTAGTTTTCGGCCACCCGCTGCATTAGCTGGTCGGAGCCGACAACGTCCTCGCGAAAATCAACCGATGCGGCCCATAAGCGCACGATTTCGCCCCCCAGCCGGTTCGCAATATCGACCGGATCCACGTCGTTGCCGCGAGACTTGGACATGGCCTGGCCCTTCTCGTCAAGCGTCCAACCGGGCGTGACAACTCCGTGATAGGGCGGACTGCCTTGCGTGCCCATGCCGCACAGCAGGGAAGACTGAAACCAGCCGCGGTACTGGTCCCCACCCTCTAGATAAAGATCAGACGGCCACGGATATTCAGGTTCCTCCGCTCGCAGAGCGAGGTAACTCGCGCCCGACTCCAACCAGACGTCGAAGATATCCGTCTCTCGCTTGAACTCTCCTCCGCTACACTCCGGGCACTTACTGCCCACAGGGAGAATCGCATCGGCTTCGCGCGTATACCATGCATCAGCACCAGAACGCGCAAAGAGCTCGATCACTTTGCGGTTGATCGCAGGATCGTGGAGCGGCTTGCCGCAACTCTTGCAGAGGAAAACCGCAATGGGAACGCCCCAGATGCGCTGCCGAGAGATGCACCAATCTGGGCGCGTGGCAATCATATTGTGCATGCGTTCTTTGCCCCAAGCCGGGTCCCACTCCACTTTCTCGATGTCTTCCAGCGTCCTGCTGCGCAGTGTTCCTCCGCCCGGCATTGCTGCTTCCATTGAGATAAACCACTGTTCGGTGGCGCGGAAAATTATGGGATTGTGGCAGCGCCAGCAGTGCGGATAGGAGTGCTCCAGCTTTTCCAAATGCAACAGTGCGCCCCGCTTCTTAAGTAATTCGATGATGGGAGCGTTGGCGTCCCAGACCTTCAGGCCGTTGTATTCGGGAAGGCCGTTGCGCAGGATGCCCTTCTCATCCACATTGCTGGTGGCGTCCAGACCGTACTTCACTCCTGTCGCAAAGTCTTCGGCGCCGTGCGACGGTGCGGTGTGAACGACGCCAGTGCCGGTGTCCATAGTCACATAATCAGCCAGTACACCGAGAATCTTGCGATCCAGAAATGGATGCTGAAAGTTCAGACCCTCCATCTTGCGGCCGGAGAAACGAGCGAGTTCATGGGCATCTTGAAGATTGCACTTTGCGGCGACATCGCGGGCCAGCTTGGCTGCGACAATGTAGACTTCGCCACCGGCTTCGAGCGCGACATACTCCTCATCCGGATGGAAGGCAACGGCCATGGAAGCCGGCAGCGTCCACGGGGTTGTGGTCCAGATGATGGTGGAGACTTTCTTGCCCTTGAGCGCAGGGTCAATCCTGGCGGCATCGTCGATCAACGCGTACTTCACCCAAACCGTTGGGCTGGTGTCATTCTCATATTCGACTTCCGCTTCGGCCAGCGCGGTCTCGTCGTACATACACCAGTAAACTGCGCGCAAGCCCTTGTATACAAAATTGTTCTCATAGAAGCTGAAGAAAGTCTTGAGTACTACCGACTCATAATGCGGAGTCATCGTGGCATACGGGCGTTCGAAGCGACCGAAAACCCCGATGCGTTTGAACTGCTCCCGCTGCAGGTCAAGAAACTTCTGGGCGAATTTGCGGCACTCCCGGCGCACGTCCAGCGCTTTCATCTGCAATTTCTTGCCACCAAGTTGCTGGTCGACTTTGATCTCGATAGGCAGGCCATGGCAGTCCCATCCTGGGACGTAAGGAGCGTCAAATCCGGCCATGTTTTTCGATTTGACTACGAAATCCTTTAGACACTTGTTCAGCGCCGTGCCCAAGTGAATGGGGCCACTAGTGTAGGGAGGCCCGTCGTGCAATATGTAGCTTGGACCACGGTGCCGCGCCTGGCGAATCAGGTCGTAAATCCGCATCTGCTCCCAGCGCGCCAGGACCTTGGGCTCGTTCTGCGGCAGGTTGGCCTTCATGGGAAAGTCAGTCTTAGGCAGATTGATGGTGGACTTTAAATCCAGCGGCACTCGGTTGATTTCTCCCAAATGATTGATTTTTTTCATTATAGGGAGCGGAGAAACGAACGTCCATTGGCCGTCCGAACAAGCCCGAAGACGTCGGGTTGCGAGGACTTGGAAAAGCACTGCTTCACAGACCTAAAAAGCGTGTACAATTTTCGATTGGGGGAGACATTTCCCTGCCTTGGGCATCCAAGGGCTATGGCAGTTAAAAGCCAACCTCTCAGCACGACCGGGGAGGGCTAGGAAGTATTAGTTCCAGCTATGCAACTTGGCACGAGATGTGCTCATCAATCTAGAGGGGTAGGGAAGCACTCGGAACCTAGACCTGTCCGCAGCTAAAATCGCGTTCTATCTATGGCAACACTGGACATCAAACCGCGCGCTGACGTCGAGCCTCAGTTGAATCTCCTCCTGCCCAAGGATGCGTTGGATGAGCCGCTTTGGAAGTCGCTATTCCAAAATCTCGATGACTACTTCTTCCCCAAGAAGCAGCCACCCCTGATTCTGACGTCCAAGCCAATTCCCGTAAAAGATATCTGGGGTTTCTACAACTATAAGAAGAACGGCGCGGTGGGTTCGACCGTGGTCCACGTATTGGCGATCGCGGCCATCATTGGCGCGACCATCCTGGGCCGACGGGTCGTGCAGGAAGTAACTAAGCCGCACGAGACGGTCACGCTGATTGCACCGGACGATATCCCTGCGCTCCCGCCTTCCAAGACGCAGGCGGGTGGCGGTGGCGGTGGCGGCGACCGCGACAAATTCGAGGCGCCCAAAGGCAAGCTGCCTAAGTTGGCGATGGAGCAGATCACGCCTCCCGCGATGGTTGTGCGGAACGATCATCCGAAGCTGGCGGTTGAGCCTACAGTGGTGGTTCCGCCTCAGATCAAGCTGGCGGCGACGAATTTGCCGAACCTCGGTGATCCGATGTCGCATTTGCCCTCCGGACCTCCTTCGAACGGAACTGGTTCAGGTGGGGGTATTGGCTCAGGTTCGGGTGGCGGCGTAGGTTCCGGCGAAGGGCCAGGCGTTGGCCCGGGCCGTGGGGGCGGTATTGGTGGCGGCGTGTTCCGGGTCGGTGGCGGAGTTTCGGCTCCCAAGGAGTTGTACGCTCCGGAGCCTGAGTATTCTGAAGAGGCCCGTAAAGCGAAATATCAGGGAACTTGCGTGCTCTACGTCATCGTCGGCGCCGACGGACGTCCGCGGGACCTGCGCGTAGCCCGCAGCCTGGGCTTGGGTCTGGATGAGAAGGCCATCGATGCAGTCAAGACCTGGAAGTTTGAACCTGCCATGAAAGACGGCAAACCAGTGGCGGTAGCCATCAGCGTTGAAGTCGAATTCCGGTTGTACTAACTTTATACGGCGGTCTGAGGAGCAGGTGCGACCTTCGCGGCCGCTTTCGCTTTTTCGGGAAGAGCTTCCGTCTTATTCCTTCAAGTCCACATGCTCGACATCCTCGATCGCATGACCTAGGAACCTTGCCCCCAGGCGTCGAAACTTCTCTACAGAATCGGTGGCAAAGACTCTCACCCGAGGCAACTGGCGGCGCTCTTTCGCAAAAGAAGTCGGCGGCGGATTGAGTTTGAGCAATGCCAGTACCGCTTGAGCCGTGGATTCGGCAGAGTCGACGATGGTGATGTGCGGTGGCGCTACGCGCTGCAGCAATGGCTTAATCAGCGGATAGTGGGTGCAACCTAGAACCAGTACGTCCGCAGACTGGAAGCCATCGCCAAAAGCTTCATCCAGATAAATGCGCGCCACTTGTTCCGTGACCGCGTGCTCAATCCAGCCTTCCTCCACCAGAGGCACGAGGAGAGGGCAGGCCTTTTCTCTGGCTTGCACTCCGCGAGCTTGCAGGGCCTTCATATAGGCATGGCTGGCGACTGTGGCTTCCGTCCCAATCACTACGATTTTGCGGTTTTTGCTGGAGCTGGCGGCGCGCTCGGCCCCCGGTTCCACTACGCCGACAACCGGAACAGCCGCGCCTCGCATGATCTGGTCCAGGGCGAGCGCCGTCGCGGTGTTACAGGCGACGACCAGCAAATTTGCACCTTGCTGTTCAAGAAAATGCGTAGCCTCGACCGCATACTTGGCCACGGTTTCTGTAGACTTCGAGCCGTAGGGCAGACGAGCTGTGTCGCCGAAGTAGAGATAATCGGCATCAGGAATCAGCGCGACCAACTCCTTCAGCACGGTCAAGCCGCCAAAGCCGGAGTCGAAAACGCCGATCGAAGGTCTACGGTTGGACATTGATTGCAATTCCAACCATCATAATTTGCCCAACCATCTTTGGCACGTACGATGTTTAACCTGCGGAAGACTTGATCAGCAGAGAATCCCGGAGGCAAGAGTGAAGATCATGATGCGTTCCGTTATCGTAGTCCTGGCCGGTCTGACAGCGTGTATATCGGGACAGCACAGTCCGATCACACAAGGCGAACTGATCCGAAATACGCAACAGCTGTTCGATAGCGTGGCTGCAGGCGATCAGGCTCCATGGAAGAAATATTTCGCGGACGACAGCATTTACTTTGATGAGAAGGGGAGAAGCATGGACAAAACGTTTCTCGTCAATGACGTAACTCCCCTTCCCAAAGGCTACTCTGGCAGCATCAAGGTTGTGAACGCGAAGAGCCGCATTATGGGCACGACGGCGATACTGACCTATGATCTCAACGAAACGGAAACAATTTTCGGACAGAGCATGACCGCTCGGTATCACGGTACAGATACCTGGATGTATCGCGGAGGAAATTGGCAAATCGTTGCCGGGCAGATGTTCCGCTACTATGAGGATCCCGCTCCTGGGGAGGTGGATAAAAAGACATACAGAGAATATGTCGGGACCTATGAACTGGCGCCCGGCGTTGATCAGACAGTTTTTGTCGAAGATGATGACTTGTACGCACAACGCACCGGCGGCGACAAGGTGGTGCTCTTGCCTGAGTCAGCTGACATATTTTTCCGCAAGGGAATTGAAGGCCGCCGCCTGTTCCGGCGCGGAGATCGTGGCAAAGTGGACGCTATGATCGATCGCCGGAACAACGAGGATGTGCTGTGGAAGAAGATCAAATGACTCCAACCAGCCTGACCATCGACGATTACTTGAAGCGGAAAGCGCGAGCCCGTTCTGTCTCCCGGGCCGCGACGTTGCGTTCGCAGCACGGGCCCGGTGGAATGGGCGCCCCATGAGGACAAGTCCGGGGATGGCCGAGGAAACTGCAGATCTTGTCGGTGGCCTCGGGCGACAGGATGTGTTCGAACTTGCAGGCTTGCTGCTCGATCTCGGATTCGCTGTCGAGCGCGAGACTGTCGGTGAAGAGACGCTCAGCCAGGCGATGTCGGCGGATGATGTCAGCCGCGCGCTGACGACCATGGGGTGTCAGCTCGACAATCATGCTGCCGTCGCCGGTCGAGACTCCCGATGGCTTTAGCGCCTCGTGACAGGGATTCACAAACGGCTTGTGATTGTGGACCTGCGGCGGATGCGGGCTGACGCTGACTAAGCCCATCTCAGTCATCTTTTCGATTGCGAGGCTAACAGGCAGCGCCCCGTGGACCTCCATGCGGCCGATTTCTGCGATCTGAGCGTTCTCCGCCAGGGCCCAAAGCTCTTCGAGAACCTCGTCGAATTGCTCCTCGTCGGCCATGGCAAAGACTTCCATGTCTGCAATCTTGCCGTGGTGAAGTTCGATTCGGCGGTCAGCCAGCCGGGCGACTACCGGATCGTGCGTCACCATGACGATGGTGCGTCCTTGGTGATGCAGCTCGCGGAGCAGACGTAGAACGATTTCTTCATTGGCGGCATCGAGATTTCCCGTAGGCTCGTCGGCCAGAACAATCTTGGGATCGTTGATCAACGCGCGGGCGATGCACACGCGTTGCTGCTCTCCTCCAGAAAGCTGCGACGGCACATGCTGGGCGCGATCTTTCAAGCCCACGCGCTCCAAAGCTTCAAGTGCTTCGTGCTGGTCGGTCATGCTGTGAAAGTACTGCGCCAGCATGACGTTCTCAATCGCCGTGAGATAAGGGATCAGATGAAACTGCTGGAAGATGAAACCGACTTTTTCCGCGCGCACTCGATTCAACTCGTTGGCTGAGATGTTGGCGACGTTCTGACCGTCAAGCCAGATCTCGCCGGAGGTAGGCCGATCCAGGCAACCGACGAGATTCACCAGCGTAGATTTTCCCGAGCCAGACGGGCCCATGACCGCGATCCATTCGCCGGGATCCACGCTGAGCGAAAAATCGTCGAGAGCGCGGATGCCCCCGCTGGTCTCCGCCTTCGCCGGGTAAAGTCGGCTCACATTTTTCAGCTTGATCACCCTACTCTCCCCTTAAGATCATAGCTGGCTGAACCCGCCGCAGCAAAGAAATTGGCGCCACCGCTGCGATCAATGCGACCAGGACGCTTCCGAAGAGCACGAAAGGCAACACGCTGAAGCGCGGCACCACCGGCGCATGAAAATTTGCCCGGCCAATCCAAGCAGCCACGCCTACGCCAATTGCGAAGCCGAGTACGGCTCCGACGGCGCCCAGCATGGCCGCCTCTGCAGCAAAGAAGGCACCAATCAGACGCTCCGAAGCGCCCAGCGCTTTCATGATGGCAAAATCGTGGCGGCGATCCAGCACCCAACCCATCAATGTCGAAAGGACACAAAGGGCTGCTGTCAAGATAATGAGAACGGCGGCGGCTAGTAACGTCGACCGAGTCTTGCCGAGTACACGGGCTTCAGCTTCCATGATCTGGCGCACTGGCCGGACTTCAGCAGCGGGGAGGGCCCGACCGAGATTCGCGACCAGAGCATTGATTTCCTCCCGAGACCCGGTCGCAGCTATCTCCATGGTCGAAGGCTGTATGCCAGTCCACGTCTCGAAATCGGTCAGCGAAAGATAAACGCGGCTATCCTCGGCGGCGCCAGTCTGCAGGGTTCCCGCAGGCTTAAGATGGATTGCGTGTCCCTGGAAGTTGAGATCGAAAGGCTTACCTTGCGGGCTGAGTACGGACATAGCTCGAACCCCGATCAGCGCCTCCCCGGGCATGCTCGGCCAGGAAGTCACCGACCACCAGCGATCGAGCTGACGTACTTTCTCGAGATCGGTTCCGGCAACAACCACTGACTGCCCATCCGCGGTGCGAGCAACCACATAAGCAAATGGCACGGCGAGGCCGCGTCCGGAGAGTACAGTTTGAACGGTCTGCATTGCATCCGCCGGAAGCGCCTGACCATCTTTCGCAACTACGACCACATTGGCTCCGTAGTTCCGGAACTCCTTGCGTAGTTTGGCTTGCACATCTACGTACAGATTGAGCATCGCGGTGGCGACAGCAGCGGCGACGACCATCGCCAAAAGGGCCGACAATGCGCGGCCCCGCCGGAGCACGGCCGCCCGAATGAGCATGCGGAGAAACATAGACGGATGGCGCGCAACTCTGCGGCGACTGGCAACGTCTTGACGCGTTACCGGCTGCGGTTGCGCACTCACGCTTCACCCCGCAAGGCATACACTGGATCAAACTTCACCGCCCGCCGGATCGCAGCGGCGCTGCCGGCGAACGTCACAATCACCGCGATTGCCAGAATTACGGGCAACAACACCGGCTGGATCGTGATCTGGGAATTGAAAATAGAACGGCCAATCTCGCGTGCCAGCAGGGTTCCGCCGGCAAAGCCCACAGCACCTCCAACTAGAGCCAGCAGCGTAGCCTCAGCGAAGAACAGCGCAGCCACCGAGAGGCTGCCCGCCCCTAGGGCCTTCATCAGGCCAACTTCGCCCCGGCGTTCAAAAATGGAGGTTGCCATGGCCGCGGAAACGGCCAAAGCTGACGCCAACAGCGCCGCCAGCGTCACTAGCATCATCAGTCCTTCAATGCGCGAAAGTACCGTGCCTTCGTTCTGTGCTACCTGGCGAATTTGCTCTGCGTGAGAATGCGGAATAGCCTCCTGCAACTGATAAGCGATCGACTGCGCGTAAGGTGAGCAATACCAGCGATCGTATGTTTTACCACTCATTGTTTTCGGATCGCGGCGGGCGAACGCGTCTTCAGGCTTGGTCAAGGCGCTTACGTAGATGCGCCGGACCGCACCAGGCTTGCCCAAAATCTGTTGTGTGAGGGAGAGCGGGCCGATAATCTGGTCGTCTTCGGCGCCACCGGTAGACAGAATGCCGGAGATTCGATGCGGCTGCCCGGCGATTTCGATCTGATCTCCGACCTGGCTACCGAGCTTCAAGCCGAGCTTCTCGCCCAAAAGCACATCCTGTGAATTATCATCCGGCCACGCGCCATTTACTTTCCACCAGGGATGCGTGGATCGCACCCCCGTCACAAAACTCTGTGCGCCAAAAGTCAGCGATTTGGAAAAATATGTCCCGAGGAGTGTCACGTTAATAGAATTGCCGGCACCTCGCGCGCTTACGTTGGCGGGCAGCATCGGGGCGAAACCCAGAATGTTATTTCGCCAATACATGCCTTTGATCTTTGGCAGATCGGCTTCGTTGAGGTAAGCGCCGTCACTGGGCGGCTTAAGGTTTACGCCCCCGATTTCGACGTCGAGCGTATCTTCCTGTGGCGTGACGACGAGATTGGCGCCGTAACTACGCAGTTCGCGATTGATCTTGTCCCCGATGTCGGTGGCGACGGCGATCATGGCGGTTGCCACCCCCACGCCGAGCGTGATGGCGACTCCCGCCAACAGCTTGCGCCGCTTCTGCCGCCGGAATGATTCGTAGACCAGCCGCAGGAACATTGGGTTATTGCTGGAACATGCGGGTCCCGGCCGCGATGTCCGCCTCCTGAATGATCACGGCGTCCGAGGTTTGGTCAGCTTTGAGGGGGATGGGGTTGCAGCCGCCAGCCGTGCCCACGGATTGCGGATTGATGGGCGCGGCGCAATTCTTGCAGACCACGCCGTTGGGTCCTTTGTAGAAGCCGACCGCCCCGCAGATCTGGCAGGCATCAAACACGCTCGCGACCTTGCCGTCGGGCTTCCGATACAACCAGAAGCGGATCGCGGTGCCGTTCTCCTGGGCCTCAAAACGATGCAGGTCGCCGTCTGCAACCTGAGCCAGCGGAATGCTCACTTGATGATTCACAAACGTGACTTCTGTCGCCGGAGAAAGAGCGCTCACGGATTTTGTGTAGATGAACTCGGCGGTCATCAGAAGAATAAAGACGAACGAACTGGCGTACACCGAAGCCATCCACAGACGCTCGCGGCGAGCGCTCCAGAGGGCTTTGCGGCGTTCCGCGGGGGAAGCGGGCACGGACGCTGGCTCTCGGCGTTTGACCTCAAAGAGCACCATGAACGCCGCGAGAGCGAATATCGTCACGAAGAAGAACAGATCATTGCGCACGATGGGGCCGATGATCGCCATCTCCCGCTTCGAAGAGGGAAGTACCCCATTTTCCGAAAGCTCGTGCAGACCGGAGATGATCAGCTGCGCCGCCACAAAAAACAGAATCACCGTCGTCACTCGGAAGAATTTCTGCAGATTGATGCGCACGCTTCCCTTGACGAACATCACGCCGAACACGATGGCAACGATCACACCCAGCAGAGTACCTAGAAAGCTCAAGAGCTCACTGGAGTTCAGGGACACTGCCCCCAGAATCAGCACGGTCTCCACGCCCTCACGCAAAACCATCAGAAACACGAAGAGGAAGAGACCAAACCATGCATCCTGGCCCGCCAGCAGTCCGACTCTGCCTTCGATATGCCCTTTGAGCCTTCGGCCCGTCTTCATCATAAAAATGATCATGGTGATGACGAAGAAGGCCGCGGTCAGCATGATCCAGCCTTCGAAAATATCCTGGTTCCACTGAGTGCGCGAGAGAATAACGGCGATTCCAATGCTTCCAACAAAGGCCGAGACTAAAGCTGCATAGACCGATTTGCGCAGCTCCGGCCGTCCGATTTTGGCGAGGTAAGCGAGCGTGATGCCAACGATGAGCGCCGCTTCGACCCCTTCACGCAGGGTAACGATGAATGCCTGAAGCATCTAAAACGCTGCCTCTATGATTTTGAAAATGAATTTCAATTTCAACTATATAGGATAGTCGCCAGGTCGGGCGGGCGTCAACGCAGGCGGGCCTGTTGCGACGGCTCGCCCTTAAGTCTCTGATATCTTTCGAGGCGTCATCCCGAACCTTGGCGCAGTTCAGCCGAGTGAGGGATCTTGCGTGGGACCTTCGCCGGATACATTGCCGTACTGTACGTTAGATTCTCCGTAAAGCACCGGATGACGCCCTTATGCCCGAAAAAGCAACTATGAGCCACAGACTATAGATGACGGAGAAAGTGCTTTGCATCTTCCAGTCGAGGGAAGCGTCTTTCCTCCGCTTGAAATTCGACGGAGTGTACGCACCGCCGGCTGCCGCGTAGTTTCACGGGATGTTTAAGGTGCAGCATCTCGTGATACAGAATGTACTCGACGGCATAACGAGGTACTCGCGGATGATCGAAAATCCTGCTTACGACAATAGCATTGTGGGCTGGATCGTAGTGACCCAACCGGTTTCGTGCATGGTCGCGGCTCCAAGTCAATAGCGGACGCGCCAGCAAGCCGTGGAAAAAGCGCGTATTCAGATCGTCAAAAACAGCTTCCAGGTTGTAGGCATGACCCTGTGCGGATTCGATCCGCTTGCGTCCACGGATCTGTCGGAGCAGATGGGCTTTGGCGCTGATCTTGTGACTGGAGACATATCTGCGGTAACGGCTGGTATGCTCTCGCGCGAGGGGGCGACGATAGATCTTGGCTAGAAGAATGTGCGCCAGCGCTCGCAAGACCGCTTGTGGCGCCCCTTCCAGCAGGTCCGAGAGACGGACCAGCAACTTTCCCTCACGTAGGCGAATCGTATTATTGATGTTGGCGAAGGCGAAGAATTCAACCGTCAATTCGGGGATGGGAGCGCGCGGACGAAGTTCGCGGTAGGTTTCGTGGAAGATGTCGAGAAGATTGCGCGCCACTTGGCAACCAGACTAGCAAATTAGAAATGCAGCACTCTACCCACTAGGACTTTTCCTTTTTCTTGCGTTTGGCCGCCTCTTCCTGTTCGACCAGCAACTGGCGATGATCCGCGACGCTGGCGTCCACGGTTTCGAGAGTATTAATGAGCAGGAATTCGTATTTCTTGACTTCGTCTTTGTCCAAGTTTGCGGCGTCCTTCAGGGCTCGAAGCTTGGATTGGAATTCTGTATCGGCTTCGATGATCGTCTTCAACACTTTGCGGACGTCCGCTTTCCGGTCGACGAAAGTGTCGATGTTGTCATTCAACTCATCGTAAATATCCAGGAAATCCTGCAGTCGGTTGCGGGTTTCCTGACCGCGATCGGTTACCTTCGGATTGGAGCGTACTTTCTCCAACAAATCCAGACGGGCGCGGGCAAACATGACGTAGAGTTTGAGCCGCTGATCGGCATCCTGAGCGGTGTCGCGCAACTGATCGATCTCCACCGGAGTAAGCGGGTCGCGCCGCCGCTGCGCTCCTGCTGGCGAGAACAGCAACAAGAGTGGGAATAGACAAAGCCCGATCCGAGTCCAGACTCGGGTCATTTATTGTCCTTCTTTCCGAACATGTGCGAGAGCAGTTCGGTCCGCATCTGCTCCAGGCGGTCAACAGCAGTTGCCACCGGAGCCTGATCCTCAAAGGCCAGATTGCGCTTGATATCGCGCAACCGCGCAG
>Ga0210384_10003541_pt1 | contig 18008 bp, 18 predicted proteins | sample IncBWH2MmetaG_FD_160574 | JGI IMG/M metagenome (GOLD analysis project Ga0210384, IMG submission 160574) | Forest soil microbial communities from Barre Woods Harvard Forest LTER site, Petersham, Massachusetts, United States - Inc-BW-H-2-M | ecosystem: Environmental > Terrestrial > Soil >...
CTTCTTCACAACGAGCAGGTTGGGAAGTCGTGCGACGCAAGAGATCGGCAAGATATCACGCTCGGGATCGTAGCTGAGGCGGGGGTACAGGAACTGGTTGGTCGCAATATTGACGGTTATCAGCAAGATCTGCGTCCCGTCCTGCGGTCCTTCGGCGACCCGGTCGTTGGCGAGATTGCCGTTCGCTCCGGCGATATTCTCGACGATGATCGGCACGCCCCACGCCGCACCAAGGCGATCGGCGACGAGCCGACCGACGATATCGCTGGTGCTACCCGGCGCGTAGCCTGCAATAATCTTGATGGTCTGGTTGGCGGGATAGTGTTGCTTGGCGCCGCCAGCCTTTGACGCGAATGCTGTTGCGGTCAAGCCTCCGAGGCATTGGCGGCGTGTCAACTTCACGGACCGCGGCATGATTTTCTCCTCGCGATGGGCGAACGTGATGACGATGCCAGAAGAACGGCCGACACGCTTTAGAGACACCTTAGGTTTTCCTTACAGCTACCTTCATTCTTTGGCGTTCAGGCGTGTTAAGATGGCTCTCGGAGCGTCAGTTCCAGCCAGGCAAGGCCGAGATGCGCTATCTATTTGAAGACTATGCTGCCGACACGGACAGGCGTGAACTGCGGCGTGGGGGAGCCCTCGTGCCGGTCACGCCGCAAGTTTTCGACCTCCTCATCTACCTGATCCGACATCGCGAGCGTGTTGTCAGCAAGGACGATCTCGTCAACGCTCTATGGAACGGCCGCAGCGTGTCGGAATCGGCGCTGACCACCCCCATCAACGCCGCCCGGACCGCAATCCGCGACAGTGGCGAGACGCAGCGCCTCATCAAGACCCTGCCGCGGAAGGGGCTTCGCTTCGCTGGCATCGTGCGAGAGGAGCAATCGACCTCAACAGCCGTCGAGGCGGGCATACCATCCGCCCTCGCTCTTCCCGACAAACCTTCCATTGCCGTGCTTTCCTTCACCAACATGAGCGGCGATCCGCAACAGGACTACTTCGGCGACGGCGTAGCGGAGGAAATCATCACGGCACTCTCGCGCTGCGCCTGGCTGTTCGTTATCGCCAGAAACTCGTCCTTCTCCTACAAGAGCAAGGATGTCGATGTGCGCCAGATTGGACGCGAACTCGGGGTACGCTACGTACTGGAGGGCAGCATTCGGCGCGCGGGCAATCGGCTTCGTATCACGGCGCAGCTGGTCGAGGCGAGTTCGGGGGCGCACATCTGGGCGGATCGTTTCGAAGGAGATGTCAGCGACGTCTTCGATCTCCAGGATCGCATCACCGAAAGCGTCGTTGGTGCGATCGAGCCGAAGTTGCAGCTAGCGGAGATCGAACGCTTGAAGCACAAAGCTGGGCCTGACTTTGACGCTTACGACCTTCTGCTGCGAGCGCAGGCGCTTGAATATGAATTCACTGAGGCGAGCTTTGCAGCTGCGCTTGGCTGCCTGGAGCGGGCGCTGGCGATTGCTCCCTCCTACGCGCCGGCGATGGCGCTTGCCGCCTATTGTTATGCCGAACGGCACAACCAAGGCTGGACAAATGCCATGGACGCGGATGCGGCAACAGGCCTGGCTCTTGCTTCACGGGCCATTGAGCTTGGCAAGGACGACCCCAATGTCTTGTGGATGTCGGCTTTTGCCATCCGAGCGCTGGGGGCAGATGCGCACCGTGCACGGGAACTACTCGCTCGCTCGCTGCAATTGAATCCGAATTCTGCAATCGCCCTCACGACGGCTGGCTGGAACGAGGGCATGCTGGGCAATCCGGAGAGGGCCCTGGAGCTGCTGCAGCAGGCCGAACGACTGAGCCCTCGCGACCCCCGAGCATGGTACATGGCTTCGGCTGCCGCTCTAGCCCACTTCGCGGCCGGCGAGTTTGAAGAGGCCGTGGTCTGCGCCAAACGAACCTTGGCCCAAAATCCGCGCTTTACACGGACGTTGCGCGTGCTGGCGTCGAGCCTTGCGAAGCTTGGCCAAATAGAGGGCGCCAGGAAGGTCATCGCGGATCTGTTGAGAATTGAGCCAGATCTCACAGTCACGAAGCTTCGCTGGCGATTGCGCCACATGGACGAAAGCGTCCTGAGCCCATTCGCAGAAGGGCTCCGTTTGGCCGGATTACCTGAATAAACTGGCGCTGTCTTGATCGATCCGTGGTGTCTGCCCAGCCCGGCGCGAAGGCGAGCTTTCCTCGGACCGCCAGCGAAAGCGTACCTGCGACTTGCCCCTGCCGACGAATCGGACCGCGCGTCGTGAACAGTGGTTTCACGCGGCTGCGAATGAGAGACGCCACGGGGACGCCTCTCATCATGTTTGCGCCGGTCAGTGCGTTGCGAGCTCCAGATGCTTGCGCAGGCCATCATTGATTTGGTTGATGGCCGCTTCTGTCGAGGGCACGCGGCGCAGCGCGTTCAATGCCACGAAATCATGGATCGTGCCGTTGTAGCGAACCGCATCGACACTCACACCCGCTTCCTTCAGCTTGCGGGCATAGGCTTCGCCCTCGTCGCGTAGCGGATCGTTCTCGGCGGTGATGACAAGCGCCGGCGGCAGGTCCTTGAGCTCGCTGGTGCTGGCGCGAAGCGGCGACACATAGGGATTGTCGCGGGTCTTCGCGTCGGGCGCATAGAGATCCCAGCCGTATTTCATGAACGCGCGCGTCAGGAAGCGGTCGGTCCCGTAGGCGTGGTAAGATCCGGTATCGACACTGGCGTCGGTCGCCGGAATGAGCAGCACCTGGTAGCTGATCTTCGGGCCGCTGCGGTCCTTGCTCATCAGAGCCAGCGCGGCAGCCATGTTGCCGCCGACGGAATTGCCGGCAATGGCAATGCGGCTACCGTCCGCGCCCAGTTCCTGGGCGTGCCCGCCGACCCACTTCAACGCTGCGTAGCATTCTTCCAGCTGGGTCGGGAATTTGGCCTGCGGCAGCGGTGTGTATTCAACGAACACGCCGACCAGTCCGGTGCCGACCACGAGATCGCGCAGCAGGCGCTGATGGTTCTGGAAGTTGCCGACGAGCCAGACGCCACCATGGATGAAAAACAGCACGCCCGGATTGCTGCCCGTTTGCGCGGGCTTCATGATGTACAGCTTCACCTTGCGCCCGTCCTGGTCGATCGTCCGTTCGCTGGTCACAACGCCGGTCATGTCGACATCCGTCTGCGACTGTAGCGCGGTGAGAATTTCCTGCGGCTTCGGCTGCGGAAGCTCCCAAAACGGACTGGAGTCCTTGTTGAGCTTGGCCAGGAAGGCGCGAATCTGCGGATCGATCCGGGGGTCGGTAGCGGCGTCGGGTGCCGCGGCGAAGGCTGCGTGTGTCATGATGCTGGCTCCGAGTGTGAGTGCTGCGAATTTTTGAAAGCGGTTCATGGGAATGGTCCTCCTGCCTTTCGAGAGGGCACTGGTCTCCGGTGCTCAAGGCCGTCGACGCGGTCGGTTGCCCGACACCGCGACGGCCCTTCTCACCGTCGAGACGAGCGTTTAAGCTGGGTTCGTGCGTCAATTCCCTGAGCCAGTGCTGAGAAGTTCTGAGGAATGCTCGACCAACGGGGGCCACGATGGCAGGGCAAGGCCCACGCGCCGTGTACGCGTCGAAGGCGTGGGAAATCGATCTTGACCGGCGCGAGTTGCGGTCCCGCGGCGTCTCTGTTCCGATCGGGAGCCGCGCATTCGAGCTTCTGGAGGTTCTGGTTCAGTCGGGCGGCGAGCTCGTCAACAAATATCACCTCATCAACAGCGTATGGCCTGGCGCGGTTGTCGAAGAAAACACGCTCCATTTCCACATCTCTGCCATCCGCAAGGCACTCGGCGCGGATCGGGGCCTGCTCAACACGGTTTCCGGTCGGGGCTATCGCCTGCTGGGCAACTGGACCGTCAAGCAGTCAGGTGAGCCGGAGCATCGCGTCGATCCCGGACGCAAGCCAAGGCATCCTTATCGAACCAATGTGCCGATCGCGGCAGCGGCTCTGATCGGCCGAAGCGCATCAAAGCAACATCTGCTCAATGTGTTGTCGGCCTATCGCGTCGTCACGCTGACCGGCCCGGGCGGGATCGGAAAGAGCGCGCTGGCGCTGGAGGTCGCGCGCAGCCTCTTTCCAACATTTGAGGGCGATTGCTGGCTCGTCGAACTGGCCTCCTCGTTCGACCCCAAGCTCGTGCCGTCTGCGATCGTTCCCCTCCTTGGGTTGAAGATCGGCGGCAGCGAGATTTCCGCCGAGTCGGTGGCGCGGGCGATTGGTAGCGAGAAGGTCTTCCTTGTTCTCGACAATTGCGAGCACCTCGCCGACGCAGCTGCAAGACTCACGGAAGCGATCGTCCGCATTTGCCCACATGCGTCGGTGCTGACGACCAGTCGGGAGACGCTGCGGATCGAGGGCGAGTATGTCTATCGCGTGCCGCCGCTGGACGTGCCGCCACATCGGGAGAATGGGGCCGAGCTCGACGAATACAGCTCGGTTCGGCTCTTCACCGCCAGACTGATGGCGCTCGACTCCGGTTTTGCAGCGACGCCCGAAAATCTGCCGCTGATTGCCTCGATCTGCCGGCAACTCGACGGCATCCCGCTTGCCATCGAGTTTGCGGCGGCGCGTGCCGCGACGCTGGGACTTCAGCAAGTGACCGACCGCCTGAGCGATCGCTTCGGCCTGCTCACGGCCGGCCGCCGAACGGCGCTGCCACGGCACCAGACCCTGCGTGCGGCGCTCGATTGGAGCTATGAACTGCTGCCGGAGACGGAGCGGACATTGCTGCAGCGGGTAGCGATTTTCGTGGGCGGATTCACGCTCGAGGCGGCCACCGCAGTCATGGGCGACACCGGCGCATTTGCGTCCGCGGTTGCTGACGGCATTGCAAGCCTGGCGGCCAAGTCGCTGGTATCCCTGGACACGTCAGTGCCATCGGGCCGCTGGCAATTGCTCGAGACCATCCGCGCTTACGCGCTTGAGAAGCTGGCCGAGAGTGGCGACGCCGGGTTGATTGCTCGCCGACACGCCGAGTTCTTCCGCAATGCGTTTGCGCCGGCTGCCGAAAGCCCGCGCGTAGCCCTTGACGACCTGCCCCATTACATCAGGGACATCGATAATCTGCGCGCCGCGCTCGGCTGGGCGTTCTCACAGGACCGCGGCGACGTCAGCCTGCGGATCGGGCTTGCTGTCGCCGCCACGCCCGTTTTGATCGCAACGTCGATGCTGCCCGAATGTCATCGCTGGTCGGAGCGGGCTATTCTTGTCCTTGACGATGAGCGGCGCGGAACGTCCGAAGAAATGCGGCTTCAGGCAGGCCTCGGCTATTCGCTGACGTTTACCCAGGGAGGTACCGATGCAGCGCGCGCCGCGCTGGAGCGAAGCCTCGTCATCGCCGAAGAACACGGCGACATGCTCTATAAAATGTGGCTGCTGGTTTCGCTGAACATCCTTCACTCGCGAAACGGCAATTTCGAGACTGCGCTTCAATACGCACGTCGCGCCTCGGCCACCGCCACAATCATGGGCGACGCGGCGGCGATCGCGCTGGTTCAATTCGGACTCGGAAATTCACTCCACTTCATCGGCGATCTCAGCGGCGCGCGCACCGAGCTGGAGGCCGCGCTCATGCATCGGCCGCGTCCGCAGGAGAGCGGAAGGACCTATCTCGGCTACGACTACGAGATTCTGGCTGCCATCACCCTGGCAAGCACGCTGTGCCTGCAGGGCCATCCGGATCAGGCCGCCGAGCGCGCACGCAGGACCGTCAAGGAGGCCGAGCGCATCGACAATCCGATCGTGCTGTCCATGGTGTTGCGGCACGCCGTCGTACTGTTCCTCTGGATCGGCGACCTGACCTACGTCGACGACCTCGTCGACTGGTACACCTCGAATGCCCGTTCGTATTCGCTGTCGCCGCACATCGCGGCCGGGCGCGGCCTCAAGGGAGAGCTCGCCATCCGCCGCGGCGACGCTCAGCGCGGGGTAGAAATCCTGCAGGGCTGTCTCGGCGAGCTTCGCAGCGCGCATTACGGGCTGATGATCTCGGCCTTCCACATATCGCTCGCGGAAGGACTGGCCGCAACCGGACGATTCGCCGAGAGTATCCGACTGGTTGATGACGGTATCCGTCTGGTCGAGACGAACGGGGACATGATCAACTTGCCCGAGCTATTGCGGGTGAAGGGCGTCGTTCTCGCTTCAATGCCGGAGCCACGTGTTGACGAGGCGGAAGCCAGTCTCATTCGTTCGCTCGAGCTGAGCCGCCGGCAAGGCGGGCGTGCCGGTGAGCTGCGCACCGCGATCGATCTGGCAAGGCTGATGGCGACACAAGGCCGGCGCGAGGATGCTCGCGCACTGCTGCAATTGGTGTACAGCCAGTTCGACGAGGGCTTTGACACCGCAGATCTGAGGTCTGCGGCAAACCTGTTGGCGACCCTGCGCCCACGGGAATGATTTGATGTAACGCAGCACGGATCGGCCGCCCATGTTGCAGCTGTAACCATTCCGCTCGTCTCCGTCACCATCGGGAAACGCCGGCATCCTAACTCCGGCAGCTCGGCGTCGCCATTCACCTGGAGAAGCATCGATGGTCACCACTAATGTCCAAATTGCACGCAAAGGCGCAGACGCGCCGATGAGGCAGCAGCCTGTTGCGGGCGCAGCCGCGCAGCTGCTTGCTGCGATCAATGAGCTGGCACCGCGGCTTGCCGCTCGCGCCATGGAGATCGAGGGTGCGCGCCGGATTCCGGCCGACATCATCGACAGGCTGCGGCAGATGGGCTTGTTCCGAAGCCTGCTGCCGCGCAGCCATGGCGGGCTGGAGCTGAGCGTGCCCGAGGTGCTGCCGCTGATCGAGGCCCTGTCTGCGGCCGACGGTTCGGTTGGATGGGTGGCCATGATCGGCACGGCGTCGCAAATGTTCTACACGCGGGCGCCGCGGGCGGTGTTCGATGAGGTCTTCGCGGACGGCGCCGATGTATTTGTGGTCGGGGTCGGTACGCCGGCCGGACGGGCCGAGCCGGTCCATGGCGGCTATCGCGTCTCCGGGCGTTGGCCGTTCGCCAGCGGTTGCCAGAATGCGCAATGGATCGCCGGCCATTTCGTCGTCCACAAGGACGGCGCGCCGGTCATGTCGGAGGGCAGGCCATTGATGCGAGCCATAGCACTTCCATCGAAGCGCTGGGACATCGACGAGACATGGCAGGCCTCCGGACTGGCCGGCACCGGCAGCCATCACGTCATCCTCGACGATGTCATCGTCGCCGAGGCCGAAAGTTTCGATCTGCTTCACGGACCGTCATGCGTGCCGGGGCTTTTCGAATGCCCCACCACGCCATTCCTCGGCAGCTTTCATGCCGCTGCCGCCACCGGCATCGCGACCGGGGCGATCGCCGACCTAGCGGCCCTCGCCGGCAGCGGCCGCCGCCAGCTCTTTGCTACCACGGATCTCCGGGACTCACCTGTGTTCCAGCATGAATTCGGCCGGCTCCATGCTGCGCTCCGCGCAGCGCGCGCGTTCATGCAGGTTCAGGCCGAAAGCCAATGGCAGCACGCGATGGCTGGCACGCTCGATCACAAGGCGGATTTTGCGCAAAGCCTGCAGGGCAGCGCGTGGATCCATGCGGCCTGCACCGACATCGTCAGCGGCTGCTATACGCTTGGTGGATCCAGCTCCGTGCACAACGCTTCGCCACTGCAGCGCCGATTGCGCGACATTCACGCTGCGCGGCAGCATATCTTCGCGCAGGAGCGATTCTACGCGCGCGCAGGCGCCCACGCGCTCGGGTTTCCCGCGGTCGATCCCATTTCAGGACAATAGTGCCGCGGGAAAAAGCGCCCGGTCGACCGGTGACAAAACGCGAAAGAGGCGCCCGAAGGCGCCTCTCGAAATCGATGATCGCGGAACGCTCAGTAGCAATAGCGGGGGTCGACCCGCATCCACCCGCCGTCACCGCGCTGGATGTAGCAGCCATCGTGATACCAGTAGTAGCCATCGCGGCGCCGGTCGCCTTCGCTGGCAATGGCGGCTCCCGTGCCGGCGCCGATGACCGCGCCGATCGCAGCACCTCGGCCGCCTCCGACCGCGCCGCCGACAATGGCGCCGGCTGCGCCGCCGAACAGCGCACCGCCAAGGGTGTTGTTCTGGGCCGCCGCCTCGTGGGTCGGCATCACAACGGCGAGTGCTAGCAACGCCGCAATTCCCGCATTTCGAACCATTTCCACGATTCTCCTTATGTAGAAGCAGTGTTCGGGCTTGTTCGCATTGGGACCGACCGAGGTCAATGACCTCGCCTTTCGGCGGCGCCGACGGATGAGGCTCGCACCTGCGACAAATTATCTCTGATTTGCCTTATTTTTGGCGGCCTCCGCGCGGCGCTCGAGCATGTCGCGCTCGCGCGTGTTCGCCGTAAGTTGCGCAGCCGCCTCGAATGCCGCCTGAGCCTCTTCATAGCGGCCCAATCTTTCCAGGAAGTCGCCGCGGACCGTCGGCAGCAAATGGTAATTTCTGAGCGCAGGCGCGCCCGCAAGCTCGTCGGTGATCGCAAGCCCCGCCGCGGGGCCCTCGGCCATGCCGACGGCGACCGCGCGGTTGAGCTCGATCACGGGCGAACGTATCAAGGCCGCCAGCCTCGCATAGAGCGAGGCGATGGCGTGCCAATTGGTTTCGTCAGGTTTGCTCGCGCGCGCGTGGCAGGCGACGATCGCAGCCTGCAATGCATAGAAGCCGCCGGCGCCGCCGAGTGCTTCGGCTCTCACCAGCGACCGCAGGCCGCGGCCGATCTGCAGCAGATCCCACCGCGCGCGGTTCTGCTCCATCAGCAGCACGATATCGCCTTGCGCATCGGTCCGCGCCGCACTGCGCGAGGCGTTCAGCTCCATCAGCGCCAGCAGCCCATGCGTCTCCGGTTCCTGCGGCGCGATCGCGGTGAGCATGCGCCCGAGCCGCAGCGCCTCGTCGCAGAGCTGCGGCCGCAACCACTCCTCGCCCCCTGCGGCGGTGTAGCCTTCGTTGAAGACGAGATAGACGACTTCGAGCACCGAAGCGAGCCGCTCGGACAGCTCCTCTCCGCGCGGTATCTCGTAGGCAAGACCGGATTCCGACAGCGTCCGTTTGGCGCGAACGATGCGTTGCGCGACGGTCGCCTCCGAGATCAGGAAAGCGCGCGCGATCTCCTCCGTCGTCAGCCCGCACACCATGCGCAGCGCCAGCGCGGCGCGGGCCTCGCGCGACAGCAGCGGGTGGCAGGCCGTGAACAACAGCCGCAGCAGCTCGTCGCCGAATTCATCGTCCAGCGCCGTGTCGGGATCAGGCATGATCTGTTGCTCCCGCTCCAGGTCGCTTTGGATGACGTCGTGTTTGCGCGCCAGCATTTGGCCGCGACGCAAATGATCGAGCGCCCGACGCTTCGCGGCTGTCATCAGCCATGCACCCGGATTTTCCGGCACACCGGTCGCGGGCCAATGCTCCAGCGCCGCGAGCAGCGTATCCTGGGTCAAATCCTCGGCGAGCGGCACATCGCGCAGCATGCGGGAGAGGCTGGTGATCAGCCTCGGCTGCTCGATGCGCCACACTGCGAGGATCGTGCGGTGAAGGTCGGCGGCGCTCATCGCCACCGACCTTCGCACGTCATGCATGTGGCGGACGCGGCATAAAGGCGCGGACCTCGCAAGTGCCCTCCCATTCCGGCATGTGGTCGGCGTGCAGTTGCATGAACTCCTTTGCCATCGCGACCGCTTCTTCCTTGTCGCGCAATTCGAAGATCGCGTAGCCGCCGATGACTTCCTTGGCCTCCACGAACGGTCCGTCGATCACGCTGAGCTTGTTGTCCGATATCTTCACCCGCGCACCGGTCGCGACCGGCATCAGCCCGCCATCGTCGATCATGCGACCGGCCTTGATTTCGCGGTCACGGATCTTGAGGATCGCATCCATCAGCCCCTGATTTGGCATCATATGACCTTTGGGGGACGTCACGATGTACATGAAGCGCATGTCTCAAGCTCTCCTGTTGCAGCGAGCAGCGGCCAGGCTGGCGGCAAAACGTCTCGCTCATCCGGGACGACGTTTGAAGCACGCCCCAATCGACAGCGGGAGCCAAAAAAATGCTTTCAGACGTCAGGCGGCAGGCCGGGCCCGGCGCGGCGGGCCCAGCGGTGGCACCGTACTGGCGTAGCTCGCGCGCGTCGCATGGGTGTCGAGATAGCGGCCGAGCGGGGTTCGGGGCGCCAGCATCTGGCCGGATTCCGGCAGGAGCTTCAGGTAATGCAGGATCGGCAGGATGAACATGTCGGCCAGCGTCAGCCGGTCGCCGGCGAGATAGCTTTCCGCGGCAACCGCCCGATCGACCATCCCCAGCTGCTCCCGCACCTTCGGCAGGACGGCATCGATGATCGCGCGGTCCGGCGCGCCGTCGGCGGTCTTGGGGAAGGCGTAGGCGAACAGATAGGTCCGCACCAATGTCGGATCCATCACCGTGTTGATCAGCGACACCCATTGCTCCATGCGCGCGGCCAGCATGGGATCCTCCGGCGTCAACACCGGTCCCGGAAAGGCGCGGTCGAGATAGGTCGCGATTGCCTTGGATTCGCACAGCGTGAAATCGCCGTGGCGCAACACTGGCATCTTGCCAAAGGGATGGATCGCGCGGACTTCGGGCGAGCCGAGCTGCGTCTCGGTCAGCCTATAGTCGATGCCCTTCTCCTCGCAGACCATGCGCACCACGCGTGTGTAGCTCGATCGCAAGGAGCCGATGATCTCCGGTTTGGTCACGAGGTTGCTCCTCATCTTCCGACGATCGCGCCGATGCGGTCGAAGCTCGCCGCCCAGCCGCGGTTGTGGTTGTTGCGGGCCTGCCCGTTCTCGAAACTCTGCTGCACCAGAACGAGCCGCGTGCCGCCGGGCGCCGGCTCGAAGCTGACGGATACCTCGGTCTCATGGCCGCGCGCGCCGGAGGGGCCCTCCCAGGCCCAGGTGAAGGCGAGACGGCGCGGGGGCTCGACGATGCGGTAGACGCCGCTTGCCGCGAGGCTGCTGCCGTCGGGCCGGCGCAGCACCGTGCGCCAGCGACCATCAGGACGCACATCGAGCGTATCGACCTCGGCGACAAGGCCGGCGGGCGCCCACCATTTCACGAGTTCGGCCGGCTCGATCCAGAGCGCAAACAGAATGTCGGGAGGGGCCGCGATCAGACGCTCCATCCGCAGGATGACGTCTTCAGCGTCGCTCATGATTTTCTCCGTTTCGGCGTTTGCGCCGCCGCCAGCGCTTCCAGCCGATCCAGCGCGCCGGTCCAATAGCGCCGCTGCCGCGACAGCCAGCTCTCGACGCGCTCCAGCGCATCGGTGCGCACCCGCACGTAACGCCACTGTCGCTCGATGCGACGCTCGATCAGGCCGGCCCGCTCCAGCACCTGGAGGTGGCGCGTGATCGCCGGGGCGCTGATCTCGAATGGCGCGGCCACGTCGCTGACGGAAAGTTCGCCGGAGGCAAGCAGCCGCTCGACAATCGCCCGCCGCGTCGGATCGGCGAGGGCTGCGAACACATGATCGAGCTGGGGCGCGCTCATGACTACCGGCAATTGTTAGTTAACACATACGTTAATTAACATATCTGTTATATAAAGCAACTGGCGTTTAGCGTCAGGGCGCGATCCAGCGCTGCACGGCGCAGGCTCGCGCCGATCAAACCGCAGTCGAAATCTCCGGATTGAAACGCACGCGTGGTGACGGCTTCCGCAGTCCGAGCTGGCGCGATGCGGTTCCGAACGGCCTACTGCTGCCGCACCATGATCAGGGGGTCGGCGCTGTCAGGGACGAGGCGCCATTGGGCGTTGTCGTCGGCCTCGAAGCGCCAGATCTCACCGCTGCCCGACATCAGCATGATCTGGCCGTGCTCCAGCCGCCACTGCGTCGGCGCAAAGGTCTCGACGGCGGAATCGCATTTCGGTTTCAGGAACACCTGGAAATTGTCGTTGCCGGCGTCGGTATTGGTGAGCGTCAGCCCGCAGATGGCGTTGCCGCTGTTGCCGCGTACCATCGACCAGTCGCCGATCATCTGGTCCATCGATTTGGCGAGCGAGCGGGCGGCGGCGAGATTTTGCAGGATGTAGACGCCCTCGCCCGAGCGCGTGCCCTCCAGAATGCCGGCCTCGACCTGGGTGAAATCGACCACCGCCTCACCGGTGGCATCCTGCAGGCGGACGATGTCGAGTCCCTTGACGTTCCAGCCGGTGATGGCCTTGGTGAAGGGCAAGGCGGCCGCGCAGCCCGGCTCGAGCTCGAGCTTCAATCCTTGCGGTGTCGAATCCGGCTTCAGCATCACCACGCAGGTCTTGCTGCGGTCGGTGGTAGAGAGCTCCCACTGCCCGACCATGTCCTTTTTCAGATCCGCCGCGTCTTGCGCATGCGCGCTTGAGGCCACAATGGCACATGCGGACAGCATAGCGAACGCAAGCGAGAGGCGGAACTTCATGAGCTGGCTCTTGTTGGCGGGCCTTATGTCGCTGGCCTTGATTTTTTAGCTCGCCTTGATCGGCGTCTCCGCAACCGGGGTCAGCGGCGGCTTGCCGGCGAACCAGTTCTTGAGATTGTCGACCACGAGCTGGTCCATCGCGTTGCGTGTTACCACGGAAGCCGAACCAATGTGTGGCAGCAAGACGACATTCTGCATGGACTTCAGTTCGTCCGGCACGTTCGGCTCCTTCTCGAACACGTCGAGGCCGGCGGCGAGGATCGTGCCCGATTTCAGCGCGGCGACCAGCGCCTGCTCGTCGATCACGCTGCCGCGCGCGACATTGATGATGACGCCGCGGGGGCCCAGCGCCTTCATGACCTCGGCATTGATCATCTTGTTGGTCGAGGCGCCGCCCGGCACGATCACCATCAAGGTGTCGACCGCCTTCGCCATCTCGATCAAGTCGGGATAGTGCTTGTAGGACACGCCGGAAGCGGGCTTGCGCGAATGGTAGAAGACCGGCACGTGCGAGGCTTCAATCCGGCGCGCAATCGCCTGTCCGATCCGCCCCATGCCGACAATGCCGACCTTGCGGTCGCGCAGCGAGCCCACGCTGAGCGGATAGTTCTGGGTCTGCCACAGGCCGGAGCGCACATAGCGGTCGGCCTTGACGAATTCGCGCAGCGTCGAGATCAGAAGTCCCATCGCGACGTCGGCGACCTCCTCGGTCAGCACGTCCGGCGTATTGGTGACCATGATGTTGTTGTCGCGGGCATAGGCCGCGTCGACGTGATCGTAGCCGACGCCGAAGCTCGCGACGATCTCGAGCTTGGGAAAGCGCGCCAGCGATTCCTTGTTGGCGGCGACCGTATGGTAGGTCACGGCCATGCCGCGCAGTTTCGCCACCGTATCCGGCGTCAGCCGCTCGAGGTCGGCGCGGGTTTCGGCGGAATGCACCACGAACTGGTCGGAAAAGCCATTTTCCAGGATTGGCCGCATCGGCCCATAGATCAGAAGATCGATCTTTTCGGAGGAGACGGCCGTCATCAGTTTTCCTTTCCAAGCGCACTTTCGTGCCAACGCCTGAGCAACAGATGGGAAATTAGCGCCAGCACGGCATAGATGACAATCCCGGCAAGCGACAGCAAAAGCAGCGCTGCGAACATGCGGGGTATGTTGAGACGATAGCCGGATTCGGCGATTCTATAGGCAAGTCCGGAGCCGGCGCCGGCGGAGCCCGCCGCAATTTCGGCCACCACCGCGCCGATCAGCGATAGCCCACCTGCGATGCGCAGGCCGCCGAGAATATAGGGCAGCGCGGTCGGCAGCTTCAGGAACAGCAGCGTCTGCCAGCGCGAGGCGCGATAAAGCTGAAATAACCCGGAAAGGTTGCGGTCCACAGAATTAAGGCCGAGCGTCGTGTTGGACAGCACGGGGAAAAATCCCACGATCCAGGCGCAGACCACGACCGCGGTCTGCTGCGGCAGATAGATCAGAAGCAGCGGCGCGATCGCGATGACGGGCGTCACTTGCAGGATCACCGCGTAAGGAAACAACGAAAATTCGACGAGCTTCGAGAGATTGAACAGCAGCGCGAGCAGGATGCCGCCGATGCTGGCGGCGATGAAGCCTTCCAGCGTCGTCAGCAATGTCGTGAGCAGGGATTGCCACAGCACCTCCCAATCGCTGAAGAGGGTAGAGAATATCGCCGATGGGGCCGGCAACACATAGGGCGGGATATTGTTGGCGCGCACCACCAATTCCCAGGCTGCCGTGCCCACGGCTGCGACAATGACCGGCAGCACGAGGCGCCATATGCGGACGGCGCCGTCGCTTACCGCGGCGGTGGGAGCACGCCCATTTTGCGGAGCGCTCATAGCAACGCTTGTCCGGAATAAGAGGGCGCCAGCGCCGCCGACACGTTCCGGCAATATTCGCCGTAGGCGGCCGACGTCCGAAACTCCTCATTGCGCGGCTCGGGCGCGTCGATCTTGATCTCGGCGCTGATCCGGCCGGGCCGCTGCGTCATCACGATCACGCGCTGGGAGAGATAGACGGATTCGAACACCGAATGCGTCACGAACACGACGGTCTTCTTCAGGTTGCGCCACAGCGCCAACAGATCGTTGTTGAGGCGGAAGCGCGTGATCTCGTCGAGGGCTGCGAACGGCTCATCCATCAGCAGGATATCGGGATCGGTCACGAGCGCACGCGCCAGCGACACCCGCATCTTCATGCCGCCCGATAATTCCCGCGGAAAACTGCCGGCAAATTCGGCAAGCCCGACCCGCGTCAAGGCTTCCATGACGCGCTGCCCGGATTCCGCTGCCGGCACGCGCGCCAGTTTCAGCGGCAGCCGCACATTCTCCCGCACCGAGGTCCAGGGCATCAAGGTCGGCTCCTGGAACACGAAGCCGATGCTCTGCCCCGGCAACGCGCCATCATGATGAGCCACCTGAACCCGCCCGGCGCTCGGGGCGGCAAGCCCCGCCATGATCCGCAGCGCCGTCGACTTGCCGCAGCCGGACGGGCCGAGCAACGAGACGAACTCGCCCTTGCGAACGGCAAGATCGAACGGCCCCAGCGCCATGACACCGTTGTCATAGACCTTGGTGACCTCGCGCAGGCTGACCGCCAGCCGCGCGGCATTCACCTCGACATCCGGCAGGGCAGCTTGTGCCATTTACTGCTTCGACCGTAGCTCGACGCCGACAGCCTTGTTGACGAAGCGCAGCGTATAGGATTTGCGATAATCGAGATCGGACTTGACCACGCCGGCCTTTACCATCTTCTGGAAGAAGCTGGTGACGCGCTCGTCGCTCATGGCGCCGATGCCGTTCTTCATGCTGTCGCCGGAATCGACGATGCCGTATTCCTTCATCTTGGCGACGGAATAGGCGAGCAGATCGTCGGTCATCTCGGGGTTGAGCTTCTTGATCATCGCATTGCCGGCGGAGTTGTCGCCGTAGATGTAATTGTACCAGCCGATGATGGAGGCATCGACGAAGCGCTGCACCAGGTCTGGCTTCTTCTCGATCACGTCCTGGCGCGTCTCGATCAGGGTCGAATAGGTGTTGAAGCCGTAATCGGCCAGCAGCAGCACGCCCGGCTTGAAGCCCGCCGCCTTCTCGACCGCGAACGGCTCTGATGTGACATAGCCCTGCATCGCGCTTTGCGGGGAAGCGATGAAAGGCTGCGCGTTGAACGTATAGGGCCGGACGTTCTTCTCGCTGAAGCCGTATTCCGATTTCAGCCACTGGAAATAGCTGGTGATGCCGTCCTTGGAGATGAACAGCGTCAGCGGCTTCAATTCCTCGAGCTTGGTGATCTTGGCCTCGGGATGTGTCAGGAAGACCTGCGGATCCTTCTGGAAGATCGAGGCGACCGAAACCACCGGCACCTTGTTGGAGACCGCATCGAACGCCATCAGCGTGTTCGCGGTCATGAAGAAATCGATCTTGCCCGCGATCAGCAGCATGCGGTTGTTCTCATTGGGCCCGCCCGGCACGATGGTGACGTCGAGGCCGTATTTCTTGTAGGTGCCGTCGGCAACTGCCTGGAAGAAGCCGCCATGCTCGGCCTCGGCCACCCAGTTGGTTCCGAACGAGACCTTGTCGAGCTTGTCCTGTATCGGCGCGCCGCCCTTGTCCGGCGCCTTGTCCTGGGCCAAGGCCGGCGCGAAGGCCGGCATCCCAGCCAAAACCACGGCAAAAAAGCCCGCCGTTAACGCTCGCAGCCGAAGCGCCGTTTTCATGATTGGACTCCGTCGTTCGTTCTGGCCCATGATGGGAGGAGGCACCTTAACTACCCTGCAAATCCGGCGAAAGAAACACCTCGCGCGATGCGTTCCGACCCTCCTCCCCGCGACTGGTCCGACATCGACTGGACCAAAACGGACGACGCCACCGCGGCGCGGTGGATCGCCGTCATGCCGCTGGGGGCGACCGAGCAGCATGGCCCGCATCTGCCGCTGGAAACCGACGTGATGATCGGAGAGGCTTATCTGGCGCGGGTGCGCGAGCTTTTACCTCGCACCAGCCCAGTGACGTTTCTTCCCATCCAGAGGATCGGGATCTCGACCGAGCACATCGATTTCGCGGGAACACTGACGCTGTCGACCGAGACCGCGCTGAAAGAGTGGATGGCGCTCGGCGAGAGCGTCGCAGGGGCCGGCGTCAAGAAGCTCGTCATGGTCACGAGCCATGGCGGCAATGCTGCTGCGATGATGCTGGTGGCGCAGGACCTGCGTGCCTATCACGGACTGCTCGCCGTCACCACGTCATGGTCGCGCTTCGGCGTGCCGCAGGGATTGTTTCCGGAAGAAGAGCTGCGTCACGGCATTCACGGCGGCGCGGTCGAGACCTCGATCATGCTGGCAAAATACAAGGAGCATGTGCGCGTCGGCGCAATCGCGGATTTTCCCTCGAGCAGCATCGCGATGGAGCAGGAATATCGCTGGCTTTCGACCCAGCGCCCTGCGCCCTTTGCCTGGCAGGCGCAGGATCTCAACGAAAGCGGCGCGGTCGGCAACGCGACGCTGGCGACGGCGGAGAAGGGCCAGCAACTGCTCGATTACGGCGCGCAGAGGTTCATCGAATTGCTCGATGATGTCGATAAATTCGATGTGAGCGCTTTTTTGCAAAGCAAGCCGCAACGGCCCGCGCGACGCCCCTAATCCATTGTTTCAGCAGTGATAAATCCGGCTTACCAAAATTTCACGCCGGAGTTCCGAACCGATTTCGCCCTGCTTCCGTCCAATCGGCACATGCGGACCACAACGGCCCGCCCGCAACCGGACGGAGTTAAATCATGTCGATCAAGACCAAGATTGCCGCTCTCTCTGTCGCCGCCCTTGCCGCGACCGGCAGCATCGCTTCCACCACCACTTCCGCCGAAGCCCATGGCCTGGGCTGGGGCATTGGCGCGGGCCTCGTCGGCGCTGCCATCGTCGGCAGCGCCGTCGCTGCGACCACCGCTCCCTATCCCTACTACGGCTACCGTCACTGCGCCTGGGTCCGCCAGTTCGACGCCTTCGGCCGCTACGTCGGCAGCGTGAACACCTGCTACTGATCGATCACCGAGTTTCGTGGCTCCCGTGTTCGACGCGGGACCTCATCCACTCCGCGTCGTAACCCCGACCCGCCCGGCTGTCCCCCCCGGGCGGGTCACTTTTTACGGAAACGGTTCGGCCGTCTCACAGATATTTTGCGATCAGCTCGAAATCGCGCAGCAGCGCCTTCGCCCTGGTGCCCGAGCCTTTGAGGCTGTGGCTGAAATGATCGTGGATCAGCGCCTTCTTGGCATTCTCAATGGCGCCCTCCACCGCCTGCAATTGCTGGGCGATCTGCGCGCAGGGCCGCTGTTGCTCGATCATCTCGATGATGCTCTCCAGGTGGCCGTTGGCGCGTTTCAAGCGCTTGGCGATGGCGGCATGGGCGTGATCCGGCATTGTCGTCTCCTATCCTCCCCGGAGGATAGCAACCATCCTCCAGGGAGGATAGCGCTTTACGCTTGACTCCGGCGTTGTGCAGACCTATTTGCGCTTCTTGCCGACGCTTGTCGCCGAAGCTCAATCATCACTGACGAAAG